>OLID01000172.1_pt1 | contig 36676 bp, 33 predicted proteins | sample 1609361 | NCBI WGS metagenome assembly OLID01 (sample SAMN05416778, study PRJEB24817) | seawater metagenome | isolation source: Sea water | place: Canada:Atlantic | collected 2013-07
TCTACACAGAGTAGATCGTCGGCAGCGTCAGATGTGTATAAGAGACAGACTTTGTTGATTATATGTCCAATCGACAATAATGTCCCATCGACCATCCAGTAAACGTTTGTCAGGCATGAGCAAATAAGATGAATCTGAAATTGCAATAAGCATTTCAAAATCCAATTGTTTATTAGATGGTCTGTATAGGAACACTTTTCCTTTTATTTTTTCTGCGTTTAACTCTTTTGGAAAGATGATTTTCAACCCTTCTTTAACACGTTCTATTTTAATATTTTCTTTTAGATTTTTGGCATTTTTAGTTGCGTCAATATTTTTCTGAAAATTTAATTCTTGTTTATAATAATCATTCGCAACCAAATCGTGACTGTATTTATTATCTGCACTCATCGATATAACGAAATACATAATAAAGCTTATAAAGCCAATAAATGCTAATACTACACCAAATCCCCAATTTAATTTAATCTTCATTTTTTCAATGTTTTATTATCGATAATTTCTTGGTCCTAAGAAATTTGTTTTGGTTGTTTCAATTAATTTATCACCACTATAAACTCCAATTTTTAGTTCTATTTTATCTGTCTTCATCAAAGAACTATGAATCTCTATAAACAATGTTCCTTCGGCTAAACCTTGTTTTGGTACCGCAAAATCTTTGTGAGTTACCAATTCAATTTTTCCTTTATGAGACAATAATTTATAACTAACATCTTCTATTCTTTTAGTCGTTTTATTTATCACTTTAAAAGTATACACGTTGCTAATAATGTTTCCTTCTTTATGCTGATATAATTGACCTGGTAATCTTAAAACTGTAGCTTCTACATCGTTTCTTAAAAACAACATTCCGATTAAAATACCAATCAAAATAATTAACACAGAAGAATATCCTTTCATTCTTGCAGTGAATTTAAATGGTGTTTTCTTTTCTATATTATCTTCACTTGCGTAACGAATTAACCCTTTTGGAAGTCCAACTGCTTCCATCATATCATCACACTCATCAATACAAGCTGTACAGTTTACACATTCTAATTGCGTACCATTTCTAATATCAATTCCAGTTGGACAAACGTTTACACATTGAAAACAATCAATACAATCTCCTTTACCAGAAGCAACTCTGTCTTCTTTTTTCTTAAATTTAGCTCTTCCTTCCTCTTTTTCTCCTCGAACAAAATCATAGGCAACATTAATGGTTTTATTATCTAATAAAACGCCTTGTAAACGTCCGTATGGACAAGCGATAATACAAACCTGTTCTCTAAACCAAGCGAATACAAAATAGAAAACACTTGTGAAAATTAACAATGAAATTAATGTGTTTGTATTATCAAAAGGAGAACCTGTGATGTAATCAATTACGGTATCTCCTCCAATCAAATAAGCTAAAAACACGTTGGCAATTATAAACGAAATGATAAAAAATATAATCCATTTTAAAACTCTTTTTCTAATTTTCTCAGCATTCCAAGCTTGTTTTTGCAAACGAATTTGTTTTCCTCTATCTCCATCAATCCAATATTCAATTTTTCTAAAAACCATTTCTAAAAAAATGGTTTGCGGACAAATCCATCCACAGAAAATTCTACCAAAGACAACAGTAAATAGAATGATAAAAACAACACCGGTGATCATTGAAATCACTAACAAATGAAAATCTTGCGGCCAAAATGGGAATCCAAAAATATTAAATTTACGTTCTAAAACGTTAAACAACAAAAATTGATTTCCGTTAATTTTAATAAACGGAGATGATAATAAAATCACCAATAAAAAATAACTTACATAAGTTCTGTATTTATAAAATATACCGCTAGGTTTCTTTGGAAAAACCCAAGAACGTTTCCCTTCTTTATTGATTGTACCAATACTATCTCTAAATTGCTCGTTATTGGGTGTTTCCATTTTAATTTAAAAAATCAGAATTAAAATTTTTTTATTCTTTCCAAACTTCTCCTTCAGGTTGTTTAGGATTTGCTGGTGTTGTTCCTTGCAATGAAATAATATAACTTGAAACTTTTGCTATGTCTATTGGTTTTAGAATTTTATTCCAAGCAACCATCCCTTTACCATCTCTACCCCCATTAGAAACTGTTGCAAAAACGTTTTTAATTCCTCCACCTAAAATCCAGTTTTCGTCTGTAAGATTTGGTCCAATTGAACCTCCTCCGTCAGAAATGTGACAAGCTGCACAATTTAAATTATAAATTGCTTTTCCTCTTTTTAAATCCTTTTCATCAGTCAATAATGTAACTGTAGATACATCTACTAAATCTGTTGCAGTTTCTTTGTATTTCTCTAAATCAGCTCTCGCTTCTGCAACTGCATTATTATATTCTGTTACTTGATTATCTCCATCAAAAACCTCAAAACGAACTAAATACACCACTGCAAAAATGATTGATGCATAGAACATATAAACCCACCAAGGTGGTAACGAATTATCTAATTCTTTAATTCCGTCATAATTATGATCTAAAATAATTTCTTCTTCATCATCGATATCTTTTGAGTTTGTCCATTTTTGTAATACTTCATTAATCCAAACACTAAAGTTATTATTTGATGTTTTTTCTGTTACACCATTTTTTTCATCTTCTAGAAGTTGGACTTTTTTAAATACAACTATCATTAACCAAGCTAACATTACTAATACAGTAAAGAAAGTAACAATAACTAACCAAGGTAACGGGTTTTCTAAAATATTATATGGTTCGTTATAACTTGCAGAAATTTCTGTTGATATATATGGCATTAAAAAAATGAATGCGACAGATACAATTGCTATAATATATTTTTTCATCTCTCTATATTTTTTAATTATCTAATGGAATTTGACTTACTCTATTAATGTAGTCTTTCTTAGAAGTAAATACCCACCAAAAAAGAACTACAAAAAAAGCGAAAAAGACTAACAGAGAAATCATTGGATAAATTTCTATCCCTGTAATACTCTCCATGTGATTTTTTACAAATTTTAACATGATTTCTTATTTTTTATTAATTAATAAAGCTTGAACGTCTTTTACTTTTATATCTGTACCAAGTCTCTGTAGATATGCAATAACAGCTACAATTTCTCTATTTCTCATTTCAATAAATGGCTCATTATTATCTTGAGCATATTTCTTATCTGCCTCGTAATTTTTTACAAAATCTGGATCTGCATATAAGTTTTTCTCTATTGCTTCTCCTTGCTCTAACATATGCTGTTGTGCGTTTGCAATTTCTTCTTCTGTATAAGGAACACCTAATGCAACCATTGTCTTCATTTTGCTCTCAGTATCAGATTTGTCAAGTTTATTTCTAATCAACCATTTATATCCTGGCATAATAGAACCTGGTGAAGTACTTTGAGGATCATACATGTGATTTAAGTGCCAGCTATCAGAATATTTTGCACCAATTCTATGTAAATCTGGTCCAGTTCTTTTTGATCCCCATAAAAATGGGTGATCATATACAAATTCTCCTGCTTTAGAATATTCTCCATAACGTTCTACTTCACTTCTAAAAGGACGGATCATTTGTGAATGACAACCTACACAACCCTCACGTATATAAATATCCCTACCTTCTAATTCTAAAGGCGAATAAGGTTTTACACTTGTAATTGTTGGAATATTAGATTTTACTAATAGAGTTGGAATAATTTGTACAATACCTCCAATTAAAATTGCAACAGTGGCATAAATAGTTAATCTAACAGGTTTACGTTCTAACCAAGTGTGATACGTCTCTCCTTTCGTTCTATGTTTAGATACTTTTTCTAAAGCTGGTGCTTCAGCCAAATCATCAGTTACTTCTTCTCCAGATTTTATTGTTCGGATAATATTGTACAACATTATTATTGCCCCAACAATAAACATAGAGCCTCCAATTGCACGCATCCAATACATTGGTACAATTTCATTAACAGTTTCTAAGAAGTTACCATACGTTAATGTTCCATCTGGATTAAACTGCTTCCACATTGATGCTTGCACAAATCCTGCAACATACATTGGTAAAGCATATAAAATGATTCCTAAAGTTCCAATCCAAAAGTGTGCGTTTGCTAATCCTTTAGAAAATAATTTGGTTTTAAACATTCTTGGAACTAACCAATAAATCATACCAAAAGCAAAGAAACCATTCCAAGCTAATGCACCAACGTGAACGTGCGCAATAATCCAATCACTAAAGTGAGCAATTGCATTTACGTTTTTAAGTGATAACATTGGTCCTTCAAAAGTTGCCATACCATAACCGGTAATTGCAACTACAAAAAATTTCAAAACAGGATCTGTTCTTACTTTATCCCAAGCTCCACGAAGTGTTAATAATCCGTTTATCATTCCACCCCAAGAAGGCGCTAATAACATAACCGAAAATGCTACTCCTAAATTTTGTGCCCAATCTGGTAATGAAGTATATAATAAGTGGTGAGGTCCAGCCCAGATATAAATAAATATCAACGACCAAAAATGCACTATTGATAATCTATAAGAATACACGGGTCTGTTTGCCGCTTTAGGAACAAAATAGTACATCAATCCTAAAAATGGTGTTGTCAAGAAAAATGCTACTGCATTATGCCCATACCACCATTGTACTAATGCATCTTGAACTCCAGCATACACAGAATAACTTTTTAAGAAACTAACTGGTAATGCTAAACTATTAAAGATATGCAATACTGCTACGGTTACAAATGTTGCTAAATAAAACCAGATTGCAACATATAAATGTCTTTGTCTTCTTTGTAATATTGTCCAAATCATATTGGCTCCAAAAGCAACCCAAACTAAAGCAATAGCAATATCTATTGGCCATTCTAATTCGGCATATTCTTTAGAACTTGTATAACCTAAAGGTAAGGTGATCGCCGCAGCAACAATAATTAATTGCCATCCCCAAAAGTTAAAATTACTTAAAAGGTTACTTGCCATTCTAGCTTTTAACAATCTTTGCAGCGAATAATAAACTCCTGCAAAAATGGCATTTCCTACAAAGGCAAAAATTACTGCATTTGTGTGTAATGGTCTTAAACGACCAAAACTTAACCAAGAAATATCATCTGTTAAGTTTGGGAATAAAAACATAAACGCAAGAAGTAATCCTATAGAGAACCCAACAATACCCCAAAGTAGTGTTGCGTAGATAAACTTCTTTACGATTTTGTTATCGTAATAAAATTGTTGCATTTCCATAATTAAATTGTGTTAGTATCAGTTTTTAAGTTAGTTTTTTTGTCTTTTACAAGTTCGTCATCAAAAAGCATACGTACAGATGGCGTATATGAATCATCATACTGCCCTTTCTTTACTGAATAAATAAATGCTATAAAAAAAACGATTGCCACTAAAATACTTAGTGTAAGTAGTAAATATATTACGCTCATATCTTGCCTGATTTGAATTTCAAAATTACGATGACTGATTTTTTTAAAAAATGACATTTGTCATATTTCAAGGTTTTTTTAAAAAAAGTTATATTGTCATAGAAAACAATTGTGTTTCTGGTTTGTTTTTTTGCAAGTGCATATCAAAAGCCATGCAAATATTACGCACATAAGGTCTTGCGTGATCTGGTATTTCGAGTGAATCTTCCTTGAAATAGACCAAACCATCTTGCGCCATTTCTGTTAATAAACCTGTTTGTTTTTGTAAATCAACTATTTCCTTTTCATCATGACTCCAATCAGTCTTAAAATGACACATCATGTTTAAAATATGCTTACGTACAATTAAATCTTCTTCTGATAATAAATGACCTCTAAAAATTGGCAATTCTCCTTCATTCACAATTTTCTGATATTCTTTTACCGTTTTTACATTTTGCGCAAATGCATACCAAGAATCTGAAATTGCAGACATTCCCAAACCGATCATTAATTGTGTTTTATTAGCTGTATAACCCATAAAATTCCTGTGCAAGGTTTTTTCTTGAGTTGCTATAAAAAGCGAATCTGTTTTTAATGCAAAATGATCCATTCCGATTTCTACATAACCTAATTCTGCAAATAGCTCTTTTCCTATTTCGTACAGCTCTCTTTTCTCTTCATCTTTTGGTAAATCTTCATCATTAAATCCACGCTGACCAACACCTTTTACCCAAGGAACATGAGCATAACTGTAAAATGAAATTCGATCTGGCTGTATACGTTTAGTTTTATTTATGGTTTCAATAACATTCTTTTTTGTCTGAAAAGGCAATCCAAAAATTAAATCGTGACTTACAGAGGTAAATCCGATTTCTCTTGACCAATTTGTTACGTTTTCTACGTTTTCAAAAGGTTGAATTCTATAAATTGCTCTTTGGACGATAGGATCATAATCTTGTACACCAAAACTGATTCTTGTAAATCCTAAATCAAACAAAACTTGCAATTGTTCTTTTGTTGTGTTATTTGGATGCCCTTCTAAGCTAAATTCATGATCAGGATGTCTATCTGCATAAACAAACAAACCATCGATTAATTTTTTAAGCTGCTGACTTGCAAAAAAAGTTGGAGTTCCACCTCCTAAATGGATTTCTTTTATTATTGGTATTTCATCAACCAATTCAACATATAGTTTCCATTCTTTTAAAACAGTATCAATATAATCTTCTTCAACTTCGTGTCGTTTAGTAATGTGTTTATGACATGCGCAAAACGTACACAAGCTCTCACAAAAAGGTAAATGAATATATAAACTAATTCCTTCTGATTGATTACTTTCTGTAAATGATTTCTGAAAACTACCAATCCAATTTTCTTTAGAAATGCCTTCTTTATTCCAATACGGTACTGTCGGATAACTTGTATATCTTGGTCCGGGAATGTTGTATTTCTGTATTAATGAACTCATGTTAAATTGTATCTAATGCGATTAAAACCATTTCTTTAAAAGTATGTTCCCTTTCTTCAGCAGAAGTTTTTTCTTTGGTAACCAAACTGTCTGAAATTGTTAATATAGACAACGCATTTACATTGTGTTTTGCAGCAGTTGTGTATAAACCCGCAGTTTCCATTTCTACACACAAAACTCCAAATTCTGCCCAGTGTTTATAATCTTCAAAATTATCTGTATAAAATTCATCTGAACTCAACACGTTTCCTGCTTTTATCGGAATATTTTTTTCTTTTGCTACCATTACCGCTTTATTAAAAAGCTCAAAACTTGCTGTTGGCGCATAACTTGCTCCATGAAAACGTTGTGCATTAATTCCTGAAGTTGTAGAACCTGCCATTGCAAAAACGATGTCTCTAATTTTTACTTCTTTCTGATATGAACCAGCAGAACCAACACGAATTAAATTTTTAACTCCAAATTGGGTAATTAATTCATTTGCATAAATTAATGCAGATGGTATTCCCATTCCAGTTCCTTGTACAGAAACTTTTTTTCCTTTATAGGTTCCTGTAAAACCTAACATTCCTCGAACTTTATTATAACAAATTACATTTTCTAAAAATGTATCTGCAATCCATTTGGCTCTTAACGGATCTCCAGGTAACAAAATAGATTCTGCTATCTCACCTGGTTTTGCATCAATATGAACACTCATAATTTATTCTTTTAATTTTCTCCCTAAAATATTGGTCATTACTGTTGTAAAAACCACAATTGTAATAGAACTTAACGGCATTAAAATTGCAGCAATAACTGGCTCTAACTGACCGGTAACAGCAAAATATAATCCAACAACATTATAGCATAAAGACAACACAAAACTGTATTTAATAATTTTGATTGCCTTTTTTGATATCTCTAAATACGATGCAATATTTTTAAACTTATTTGCATCTAAAATCGCATCACAAGCTGGAGAAAACACATTGATGTTTTCAGACAATGCTATTCCAACATCACTTTGCACTAAAGCACCAGCATCATTTAAACCATCTCCAATCATCAGTACTTTTTTCCCTTCTTTTTGAAGTTCTTCTATATGAGACAATTTATCTTCTGGTTTTTGGTTGAACAAAAACTGAACTTTATTTGGCAAACTCTTCTGTAAATACTCTTTTTCTCCCTCGTTATCCCCAGATAAAACAGAAAGATAAAAGTTCTTTTCGAGACTTAAAAACAAGTTCTTCATATGCTTTCTATAGGCGTTCTTAAAGACATACTTCCCTTGATACGATCCATTAACACTTATATGAATAGCTGTCTCAAAGATGTGATCATTTGGAGCTTCTTCTACAAAAGCAGTAGAGCCGGCTCTAATAACAATACCATCAAATGCAGCTTCTATTCCTTTTCCTACATATTCTTTATAATACTCTAATTCAACAGGATGCAAAGTTGCTAAAGTTTGATACAACATTCTACTCAAAGGATGGTTAGAGATTCTAATTGCATTTTGTAGCACATCTTTCTCTTTTTTAGAGAAAGAGATTCCTGTATAAGAGATATGATTTACTTCGGTAGAAGTCAATGTGCCTGTTTTATCAAAAATGATCGTATCAATTGCAGCCATTTTTTCAATTACAGCAGCGTTTTTCAAATAGAATTTCTTCTTTCCTAAAATACGTAATAAGTTCCCTAAAGTAAATGGCGCTGCTAATGCAATCGCACAAGGGCAAGCAATAATTAAAACAGCGGTAAACACATTTAACGCTTTACCAGCATCTTTAAATAGCCAAAAAATTGTTGCAATTGTTGCGATTGACAATACAAAAACTGTAAATCTCTTGCTAATATTGTCTGTTAATGATTTAAATTTTGATATGTTATCTTCATTAAAAACATCATTACTCCACAATTGTGTTAAGTAACTTTGCGAAACAGATTTTAAAACTTCCATTTCTATAACTCCGTTTAATTGTTTACCTCCTGCAAAAATTTTATCTCCAGAGTTTTTCTCAACCGCAACAGATTCTCCAGTAACAAAACTGTAATCTATCGTTGCGTTTCCGTTGATTAAAATACCATCAACAGGAATTAACTCTTGGTTTCTAATTAATAAACGATCGCCTTTAACAACATCATAAATCTGAGTATTCTCTTCTGATTTATCAGAATTAATTTTTGTCACCGCAATTGGAAAATACGATTTAAAATCACGTTCAAAAGACAAGAAACTATATGTTTTTTGTTGAAAAAACTTCCCTATCAACAAGAAAAAAACCAAGCCCGTTAAACTATCAAAAAAACCAGAACCTAAATTAAAAATCACTTCTGTTGCGCTTCGAATAAACAAAACTGAAACTCCTAATGCAATAGGAACATCAATGTTTAGCATTCTTGATTTTAAACCTTTATATGCAGAAATAAAATAATCTTTTGCAGAATAAAAAACTACAGGAATTGAAAAGAAAAACATCAAATATCTAAACACATACTTGTATTGTTCTAGCCAAAATTCGTTGACCTCAAAATACTCTGGAAAAGACAAGAACATAACATTACCAAAGGCAAATCCAGCAACAGCTAATTGATACAATAAAGTTCTGTCTATTTTCTTTATCCCAACCTCGTAATCCTCTAAACTAATGTAAGGTTCGTATCCTATAGAGCTTAAAAGCAATACGATTTCTTTTAAATTCGTTTGCTTAGAATCGTAGGTAATTCTAATTGTTTTTTTAGGAAAATTAACCTGAGATGCTACAATGTTTTTTTGAAGTTTATGTAAATTCTCTAATACCCAAATGCAAGAACTGCAGTGAATGTGTGGAATATATAACGAAACAACCTGTTTATGGTTATCATTAAATTCTAACAACTTCTCCACGATCTTTTGATTATCTAAAAAATCGTATTTGCCTAAAATCTCTTCGGGAATTGCGCCAGGATTTTGATCTAAATCGTAATAGCATGTTAAATCGTTCTCGGAAAAAATTTCGAAAACAGTTTTACATCCATTACAACAAAAAGACTTATCGTTTTTTGCAATCAACTCATTATCACAGGGATTACCGCAGTGATAACATACTAAATTGTTCATATTATTTACTCTAAATGCCTATTACAAATGTCTAAGATTACTTTAGTTTATAATATGATAATTGTCAGTTTTTACATATATTTGGTAGACAAAAAAAATTACATGAGTAAGTGCGAACAATGTATTGTTAGACAATTAAATTCTCTTAAATCTTTAAACAAGGATGAGTTAATTAGAATTTCTTCGTGCAAAACGTCAAAGACAATAAAAAAAGGAGAAGTCATTTTTGAAGAAGGAGAACATATTAATGGTGTTTTTTGTATTAGTGATGGTATTTGTAAAGTTTCTAAAATGAGTTCTAACGGACGAGATCAAATTATCCATTTGGCAAATAAAGGATCAATTCTAGGTGAGCGCAGTTTAATTAGTGACGAAGCTGCAAACCTAAAAGCTACAGCAATTAATGATATGGAAGTTTGTTTTATTCCTAGAGAAGAAATTATTAAAGATTTAGAAAAGAATCCAGGATTCTCTATGAATGTTTTAAAAGACCTTGCTAGGTCTTTAAAAAATGCAGACAATGTACTTGTAGATATGGCACAAAAGACCGTGAAACAACGTTTAGCAGAAATGCTACTAAATTTAGAAATTAAGTTTGGCCATAATTCAGAGAACGTCTTAAACATTCACCTATCAAGAGAAGATATTGCTAACATAATTGGTACTGCTACAGAATCTGCCATAAGATTATTATCAGAGTTTAAAAAAGAAAAAATAATCTTACTAAAAGGAAAGAATATTTCTTTAATTGATACTGCAAAGCTTAAGAAAATAGCACAAGGATTTTAAAATTTTACTTTTTTTGAAAAACATTTGGTACAACTTTATTAGAAGCTACATAAAATTGGGCTTGTTTTTTTATACCAAAAACATAAAAATCTCAGGTAAAAAGAACATCCCAAAGAAAGGTGCAATTCTATTTGCTGTGAATCATCCCAACGGGTTATTAGATCCACTTTTAGTAACAACAAACGCAACAAGAGAGACACATTATTTAGTTAGAGCAGCTGTTTTTAAAAAACCTTTAATTAAAAAGTTTTTAGCCACCTTAAATTTAATGCCTATCTACAGAATAAGAGATGGTGTAAAAGAACTTTCTAAAAACACTGAAGTTTTTAATGACTGTTTCAATATTTTAAAAAATGAAGATGCATTGATGATTTTCCCTGAAGGAAGTCACGATAAAAGAAGAACTGTTCGGAATTTAAGTAAAGGTTTTACTCGTATTCTTTTTGGTGCTTTTGATAAATATCCAGAGTTAAAAATTACGGTTATTCCAGTTGGAATTACCTATCAAAATATTGGTCATTTTCCATGTAAAGTTGCAATCCATTTTGGTAAACCGATTTTAGCAAACGAATATTACAATCCAGAGGAATTAAACAAATCTATAAATTTAATTAAGCATAAGGTTTCGAATCAATTAAAAGAATTGTCAGTTCATATTCCTGCTGATGAGAACTACGAAACTATTTTAAAAGAATTGAACAGTAAAAATGTTGATTTTACTGAAGTAAAAGCAGTCAATAAAGTTATAAAATCTAGTAAAGTTAAAACTAAAAAAACCAGCGTTAATTTTGTGAAACCGCTTTATTATATCATCGTTTTAAACAGTGTTTTTCCGTGGGTAATTTGGAAAATATTATCAAGAAAGATTGATGAAACTGAGTTTATAGATACATTTAGAGCTACTTTAGGAATGACTCTTTTTCCGGTTTTTTATGTAATTCAAGCTTTGATTCTTTATCAATTTTACAATCTAGAAACTGCTTCAATTTATTTTATTACTACCCTAATAATACAATTAATCTATACAAAACTATCTACAACTCCTGCTTAGGAAGAATAGCATCTTGTATAACTTGCTGAATTTTAGTTCTTATGTTCTCAGTAATTAAACCATTGTTATCCATTGTTGGATAGACTCTGTTTGATAAAAAGACATACACAATTCTACTTTTTGGATCTGCCCAAGTATAAGTTCCTGTAAATCCGCTATGTCCAAAACTCTCGTCAGAAACACAGCCACATGTTGCTTCAATATCAGGATTTAACTGTGGTTTATCAAACCCCAAACCTCTTCTTATTTTTTTTTCTTCGTAATAACGTTTATTAAACGTTTTAACCGTATTACTTTTCAAATATCTTTTACCGCCATAATATCCATTTTGTAAATACATCTGCATGATTTTAGCTACATCATTAGCGTTGGAAAATATACCTGCGTGACCAGCAACTCCGCCTAACATTGCAGCACCCATATCATGAACATAACCATGTATTAATTGATTTCGATAATATGCATCTTTTTCAGTTGGAACAATATCTTTCTTAGCAAATTTATTCAATGGTAAATAACTTGTTCTACTTGCACCTAATGCTTCATAAAAATTCTCTTGAATCAATTCATTTAAAGGCTTTTTATATCTTTTTTCTAATGTTCTTTTTAAAATATAATAACCTAAATCGCTATATCGATAACCTTCACTCTCTCTTTGATCTACTTCTTTTATTTTAGTAAAAATTGAATCTTTATAAGTAGTTCTTAAAAACAGATTGTCAGCAACTTTTATATTGTATTTCTTTGTTTTTTTGAGCCGATATAGTGCTGGTAAATTTTCATTAGTAATACTATCTTGAGTAGCCTTATAAAATGGAATCCAAGCTTTTAACCTCCCATTATGGGATAAAATTTCTTTTAATGTTATGGTATCTTTATTAGTGTCTTTAAACTCAGGAAGTAAATGCTTTAGCTTTGTCGCTATTCTAAATTCTCCATTATCTATAGATTTCATTACCATTGGTAATGTTGCTAAAATTTTTGTTAAAGATGCAACATCATAAATGTCAGAATTTTTAACTTTTAAAAGTGTATCATTTGTATGATGTCCAAAGCTTTTCTGATAAATAACTCTTCCTGCTCTTGCTACTAGAATTTGTAGTCCAGGAGCCATTTTTTTTTTTATTACTTCATTTGCATATTCGTCAATTTCTTTAAGTTTTACCGAAGACATTTTTACCTCTTCTGGTAAACCATATTGCAGCCTGCTTAATGTTGAAGTATATAAACCAAAGCCTTCTTTAAATTTTTGATGAATAGAAACTGGTAATTTTCCTTTTGTTTTAATCGCTCCAAATAATTGTTGCGCTGAAATCTCTTGAGCTACTTTACTGTTTTGATAAGAAACTACAATCCCTTCTATATTTTTAAAAGATTTGAAATCTAATAAGCTATATGGACTTGCAAAAACATCTAAAATAACTTTTTTGCTTTTTGCGATTTGTTCAATTGTAGAAATATCTTCTTTCTTAAACTTAAACCCTTTCCATGGATGCAAATTAGAAGTATGATATCCAATAATCACCAAATTATATGCTTTTAGTTTTGACAACAAATTAGAAGTACTTGTGCCCGAAATAACATCAACCTTTGCATAATTATTTAGCATTGTAACAAACGGTGTATTATCGTCATCACCAAATTTAACATACGCAATCTTCTTTTTATCTAAATTCTGAATCGGAACAATATCTGCTTCATTTTTAATAACTGTAATAGCGTTTTTAACCAATTCTCTGTGTAATAACTCATCCGTTTTAGTGTTTAAATCTTCATGTAAATTCTTTAAATCTATTGGTTTGTAATTATGTAAACCAGCCCAATATTTTGCTTTTAAAACTTTCCTAACCGATTCATCTAACCTTTTAATGGTTAACTTTTTGTCTTTAATTGCTTTTAAGAAATAAGTCATTGTTTCTGGAACTTCATGCGGAATTAACAACAAATCATTTCCAGCTAAAATAGCTGCTAAATTAATTTCTTTTGAAGAAGCAAAATCTGCAGCGGCTTTCATGTTCAATCCATCGGTTATAATTAGTCCTTTATAACCCATTTTCTCTTTTAATAAACCTGTAGTGATTTTTTTAGATAAAGATGAAGGTAAAGTCTTGTTTGGTTCTAATTTCGGGATGCTCATATGCGCAGTCATCACACTTCCAATATTTTCATTAAATAATTTATAATATGGGTACAACTCTAACGTATCTAAACGCTTCATATCAAAATCAACAACCGGCAATGTATGATGCGAATCTGCTGCTGTATCTCCATGACCTGGAAAATGTTTTGCATTTGCCATCACACCAAAACGTTGCATTCCTCGTGTCAATGCAATAGCCTTATCAGTAACATTTTTTTTATTTTCCCCAAAAGAGCGATTTCCAATAATTGGGTTTTTAGGGTTGATATTAATATCTACAACAGGTGCAAAATTTATGTGAATCCCTAATCGATTACAATGTTTCCCTAATTGTTCTCCAAATTTTTCTATTAACGAATTATCTCTAACGGCTCCTAAAGTCATATTCCAAGGATAACGAAATGAATTTTTTAAACGCATATCTAACCCCCATTCTGCATCAATAGAAACCAATAATGGATACTTTGATAATGCTTGATATTTATTTGTCAACTCAGCTTGTTTTTTCGGAGTTCCTTGCATAAAAATTAAACTTCCAGCATGATACTTTCGAATTAATTCTTCTACTTTTTTCTCATTTAAACTATCATTTGTAGAATAGGCTTGAACTATCAATAATTGACCAATTTTTTCTTCATTCGTCATTTTATTTAAAATGTTATTCACCCATTTTTCTTGCGCTTTTTTATCCTTAGTTAATAAAGGATCTTTTGTTTGCGCTTGAGTTGTTATAAAACATAACACGAAAAGTAAACTTGCAATTTTTTTCATACAATTAATTTATAAAACGATTATGCCAGCTTTCACTCGCCGGAATTTCCCAATTATTTTCTACTTCTTCTTTGGTTTGAACCATATTATTAAAAACAATAGTTTCTTTGGTAATCCTTTGCTCTTTTGCAAACTTTTGAAAGTCTGCTAATTTTACAATATTGATATTGTTTCCGTCTTTAAAAGAAACATTTAATTTATTCATTAAATCAATTTGCAATTCATTTTCTAATTCTTTTACAAAACGAACTGAAGCATCAATAGAACAACCAGAAACATTGTTAAAACCTTCATCAACAGCTAACACTAAAAATTGATTGTATTTTATCGTAAATGAGCCTTTTAAATTATCTCCATGTCGCGTCCATTGCTCTATAAAAGCAGTTGCTTTTATAGCAATAAGATCAATTTCTTGATTAGTGAAAACTCTATCGGATTGATACATCCATACTCTAGAGTTATTTGGTAAATTTTTATATTCTGTAAACATTTCTGTTTTTTTTTAATTTGTTAAAGTTAAAGAAATTGCTGGAGCAAATTTTCTAAATCTACTAATTTTATTTAAAGCAGATGCTGTCCAAGTTCCTTTCACATAATAATACGTTCTGTCTTTTGGTTTTTTATAATTGTATTTAGTAAAACCAATTATTGGCGCATATAAAACTTCAGATTCTGATTCTGACTGCTTCTTACCGTATTCATTAAACGGAATAAACAGTTTTTCAAAAGCAATAAACAAGCCATTCTTTGGCATTTCTATACTATAATTTGATAAATCGATTTCTGTTTGCAATTGCCCTTCAGAAATTGTAACGGGTAAATTTATGTTTAATAAATCATTTTTTGGTAAACCTGTTTTCTTATCTCTATCAAAAATTCGAATTCTAAATTTAGACTTTTTATTGTGCCTTTTAGAAAAATAAATACTCACTTTAGAAATATAATTACAACAGTTGTTTTTTTTAGTATTCGGAAAGTACTTTGCCATCATTCTCATTCCGGCACTATGAACACCATGAACTTTCCTTTTTACTTTATCTATCAAAATGGATCTATCAACTCTTTTAGAAATTACAACCTCATCAATAACATTCTCTTTTGGATTCATAAACAACGTTTTGCCATTTATATCAGAAGCATTTACAATTGTATCTTTATAATTCAAACAAGAAATGTGTACTTTTCCATTTAAATACCTTTGATTGATATACATCAAAAAAGTGCCTTCTTCTGTAGATGAAATTCCTTTTGTAGTTTTCAAAAAACTAATATTTGCATACACAACTGGGTCTTTTGTTTTTGCATCTAACAATGTTCCTTTAAAAACATTTTGTTGACCAAAAGCTTGAACAGTTATAAATAATAAAAGAAATACTCTTTTTATCATATTTGATTGTTATTAGTTCTCGACTGCGCTCGAACTGACAATTATTTTAGATTAAATTTCTGTTGCAACGCTTGTAACTTCTCATCGTCTGTCATTGTTTTTTTAGGTGCAGACATTCGTTCTTTAATTCCTCTCAATACTTTTTTAGTAAATAATGGGAAATCTGCATTTTGCATCCAAGCATTATAACCTGGGTTTTCTTTAAATACTTCTTCTACAGTTCTTCCTTTGTATTTTCCGAAAGAAAATATTTCTTGATCTTTATCATTCATCAAAATAAAGCCAGCAAAATCTGCTCGTTTACCATGTGTAGAAAACTCACTTAACTCATCTACAGAAGTTCCGATATCATCATATTTTTCTAATTGCGCCAACAAGATTTCATACGTTGCATTGGTATCTGCTTCTGCTCCATGCGCACCTTCTAACTCTTTTCCGCAATAAAATTGATACCCAGCACTTAATGTTCGCTGTTCTTTTTTGTGAAAAATAACCTGCACATCAATTGCTTTTCTGTTATTCATATCAAAATCAATACCAGCTCGCATTAATTCTTCTGCCAATAAAGGAATGTCAAATCGGTTTGAATTAAAACCTGCTAAATCACAACCGAAAATTAGTTCACTAATTTGTGATGCTAATTCTTTAAAAGTTGGCTCGGTAACCACTTGTTCGTTTGTAATTCCGTGAATATCTGAAGCTTCTTTCGGAATTTCCATTTCTGGATTTACCAACCACGTTTTACTTTCTTTATTTCCGTTCGGAAACACTTTTAATATTGCAATCTCTACAATTTTATCAGTTCCGATATTGATTCCTGTTGTTTCTAAATCGAAAAATACGATTGGTTTTTCTAGCTTTAATTTCATTCTTTTCTTTATCAATAATTAAAATTAATTACAGGTTAAAGGTATGGAAAACGGATTAATTTAAGACCGTTTACCTTCTTAAATTATTATCAAAAAGCCACGACAATTTATGTGTTTAGCTTTACCTATTCGTTTGCTCTTGAACTCTTTTTTCGGTAACTTCGCTAACAAAGTTAGCCAAACATGAAAATAGAAAAAATTCGCGCCTTGTTTCCAATAACAAAAGATACCATTTATCTTAACAATGCTTCTCAATCTCCTTTAAATACTTTAGTAAATGAAAGGCTAAATATTTATTTTAAAAAAGAAACAAATTTCATTGGCAAAAAAGGATTTGATCGCAATACAATTCGTGTTCCCTTATCAAAATTACTTGGAGGATCACCTGAAGAATATGCTTTAACAACAAGCACAGGAGTTGGAATTGGACTTATTGCACAAGGAATCAATTTTAAAAAAGGAGATAATATTATACTTCCTGAACGCGAACATTGGAACAATTCTTTTCCCTGGTTACAACTCGAAGAAAAAGGGGTAGAAATTCGGTTGATAAAATTGAATGCAGATAATAGTTTTAACGCTGAAGCAATCGAAAAACTGATTGACAATAATACACGTGTTGTTGCTGTAGCTGCGGTAAGATATAATAGCGGTTTTAGACCGAACTTAGCTGTAATTAGCAAAATTGCGCATAAAAAAAACGCATTATTTGTGGTTGATGCTGCTCAAGGTGCAGGAATGATTCCGATTGATGTGGAGAAAGACGGAATTGATATTATGGCAGGTTGTGGTTTTAAATGGTTACTTGGCTTAGACGGAACTGGTTATTTGTACGTTAGTAAAAGAGTTGTAAAAATGATAAATCCTGTTTTGCCAGGAATGTTTTCTGCAGAGAGAGAGGATGATAAACTTACATTTTATAAAGATTCTAGAAAATTTGAAACCGGCACAATGGCATATTCTCTTTTTGATGCTTGGTCAGCAGGATTAGAATTATTGTTGGATATTGGAATTGAAAACATTTACAAGAAGGCTTTAGAAAACACAGATTTAATTATCAAAGGACTACTAGAAAAAGGACACTTTATAATATCACCTATTAAAAACAGAAGAGATAGAACAGCAATTATTCATTTTAAAACCTCCACTTTTGAAACTACTAGAGCTCTTTTTGAAAAACTTAAAAAGAACAAAGTACTTGTAACTTTACAAGTTGAAAATATTAGAGTGAGTCCGAATTTCTTTACTTCTGAAGAAGAAATAAAAACTTTCTTAAGCATACTATATTAATTAAATCATTAAAAAATGCCTAAAAAAGGAAAAGCAAAAAATACCGTCAATAAAAAAAAGCATACCAAATTAATGAATCGAAAAATTAATAAGGTAAAGCAAGAGAAAATAGACCATAAAGAAAAATTAAAGGCAATTATTAAAAAGGCTAATGAAGAAAAAGCAAAGAATTAGAATAACCAAATATTTTAATTATTTTTATGACTCAATTAATCCAACTATAAAATGAATACTAAAAAAGAGAAACCAAAATATACTGAAGAAGAATTACACGCCGGAGATTTAACATTTCATTATTGGGGTGCATTAAATAATTTAATTGGCCTTATAAAAGCATCAGAATTAAAAGCAGGTTTAATTTTATCATTTTTTGGTATTATTTTTAATTTTGTATATCAAAATATCGAAAGATTAAAGGAAGATTTAAATGATTTTAGTTTTTTATATGTCCTCCTTGCCCTTTGGTTGATAAGCACTTTAATATCTATTTACCACAGTGTCTCTACATTCATTCCAAGAATTGAAAAAAACTATGCACCGAACGTGTTTTTCTTTGGAGATATTATTTCAAAGTTTGGAGACATTAAAGAGTATTCTAAAACGTTCTTAAAAGCGAATATCGATAAAGAAAAAATCTATGATCAAATTGGGCAACAAATTTATGTGAACGCAAAAATCACTACTTTAAAATTTAAAAGTGTAAATACTTCAATTCGTTATTTGGTTATTAGTTTATCACTTCTTGGTTTATTGATTTTGTCAGAGATAGTTATCATGTTATTTTTTAAATAATGGACAATTCATTCGGTTATTTCCATAAACTTCCTAAAGCAGATGTTCATAATCATTTTCATTTAGGAAGTTCTCAAAAAAGATTTATAGAGAAATACAATCCTACTTTTACGTTTCCAAAAAGCTATGATGGTTTGCCTGGAATGATTGATTTTATTTACAATCATTTGAACAACTACATGACCACAAAAGAAGACGTTATCAATTTTATGGAAATGTCTATTCTTAGTAGTATTGATGACAATGTTATGTATTTAGAAGCGAGTGTAGACATTGGCTTAGCACGATTTTTCAATGACTCTATTGAAGCAGTTATTAATGAAGTAAAAAGATTAAAAGAGACGTACAAATCTAAAATCGACTTTAAACCAGACTTTGGATTCAACAAAGATTTACCAATAGAAAAAATACATGAATATGGAGAGGCCTGTATTGCTAGCGGTGTCTTTAACGGAATTGATGTGTACGGAAAAGAAGCCGATCAAAATCTAAAACCTTTTCAAAATTTATTTAAATCAGCAAAAAAAAACAACCTAAAAACGAAAGTTCATATTGGTGAGTTTTCTGATTATAAAAGTATTGACGAAGCTATTTATTTATTAAACCCTGATGAAATTCAACACGGAATTAATGCAATACATTCTCAAAAAACAATTGATTTAATTTTAGAAAGAAATATTAGATTAAATACGTGTATCAATAGCAATTTAAAACTTGGTGCAGTTAAAAATATTTCTTCTCATCCAATAAAAATCTTATTTGATAAAGGTGTAAAAGTAACTGTAAATACAGACGATATTATTCTTTTTAACGCAACAATTTCTGATGAATTAAATGTTTTACATCAGCACAATGTTTTCTCTTTAGAAGAATTGAATACAATTAGAAAAAACGCTTTTTCTTAAGTGAATTAAGATTTTTTATCTACAAAATACATCTTAATTTTTCCTTTTCCTTTGGCTTCAATTGCACCTCTAGATTCAAATTCAAATTCGTTATATTGTTTCAATAAACTATAGGTCTCTTCACTAACATTAACTCTGCCAATTTCCCCAGAGCTTTCCATTCTACTTGCAACATTTACAGTATCTCCCCAAATGTCATAAGCAAACTTTGTGTTTCCAACAACTCCTGCAACAACAGAACCGCTATTGATACCAATTCTAATATCAAAATTGGCTTGATTAGAATCATTTACCTCCATCGTTTCTTTAACAAATTTAGCTATTTCTATAGCAGCCAAACTAATTTTATAAGCATGGTCTTTTGTAGGAAAAGGCAATCCACCAGCACACATATATGCATCTCCAATCGTTTTAATTTTTTCAAGATCATACTTTTGTATAATCTTGTCAAATTTTGAAAAGTAAAAATCCATACTTTTTACAATTTCTTCTGGAGTTAATTTTTCAGAGTATTTGGTAAATCCTTTAAAATCTGTAAATAGTACAGAAACAGAATCGAATCTTTTTGCCTCTACAAAGCCATTCTCTTTTAGTTCTTTTGCGGTTTCTTCGGGTAAAATATTCTTCAACAAACCTTCAGAGCGTTCTTTTTCATCTGCAATAATTTTATTCTTTTTAAATAATGACATTGCAAAAAGCCCAATTAATATCAGCGCTATTCCAATAGCTACGCCTACAAATATTTGTCTTTTTATTTGTTCATTTTTTAAATCAACTTCTTTCTGTTTTAAAGAAACTTCGTAATCTGTTTTAACAGCTGCCATTTCTTGTACATCTAATACATTTCTGACACTGTCTCTATATTGAATATACTTCTCAAAATTACTTAACGCATTTTTGTAATTTTTGCCTTTTTTGGAAAGATCTGAAAGCTTTAAATACCCATCACTTATTTGTTCTTTCAGCCCATATTCTTGAGCTAACTTTAAACTTTTATTAGCGTACTCATAAGCTTTAGCGGTTTGTCCTTTATCTAAATACACATCAGACATGGCGTTTAAATACACACAAATTGGATAATAATCTTCTACTTCTGTTAATACTTTAATTGCTTCATTTAAGTTTTCTTCTGCTTTAATATACTCACCTTTTTCAGCATAAACCAAACCAACATTCCCAAGATTGTATGCCACACCTTCATCATATTCTAACTCTTTAAAAAGCTTCCCAGATTCAGTAAAATAATATAAGGCAGAATCTAATTTTTTCTGATTATAGTATTCATCACCTAAGTTTAATTGTGCAGAAGCTAGATTCACAACATCTAATTCTTTTTCTTTCAGCAACATGGAAATACTATTTCTATAATAACTCACTGCATTTTTGCTATCACCCATAATTGAATAGACATCAGCAATAGAAATTTTTATAGTAGCTTGAAAATTAAAGTATTGGTTGTCTTCTGCAATTTTTGCCGCATTAAAATAGTTCTCTAATGCTTTCGTTAAATCACTTTTTAGTCGATAACCATTCCCAGTGAATAAATAGCCATAATAAACATACTTTGTTGAATCAAGTTTTTTTGCTAATTCAATTAATTTTTTACCATAAACTAAATTCTCATTTGGATCAGTATCATAGTCTGCTATGTCTGTTAAAAAAACTAATTTTTGAGTTTCGCTGTACTTGCTCTTTTTTAATTCTATTTTTAAACTATCGCTAAATTTTTGGTCTTGAGAAAAAACAATCTGGCTATATATCAAAAAAAAGCCTATTAATAAACAGGCTTTAATTTTTTTTATTGTAAATATGGTTGTTGTAATTATCACTAATAAATTTAGATTAAATACTATCTTGTCGCCCTAATTCTAATTTTTGGATCTATGATATATGTTTTACTAGTTTGCAAAACACCATTCACTTCTAATTGAAATTGAATATCAAATTTACACTCTAGGTTGACTTCAGTTGAATCTTCATTGACCATTAAACCAACCTGCCAGCCAGCAGTATTTATAGGCTTTAAACATTTCCATAAATCCATACTTCCTGAAGTATATTCATATTTTGTAATACGAACAATAGTTGTAGGGTCATTCGTTTCTATTTGATATGTAATTTGATCCCCAGCAATAACCACTGACGTATATTGATCAGCTGCTACTCCATTAAATTTAATTAAATGTGTTGCATCATTTCCTGTTATACTAGCTAAAGCAGCAAGATCTAATGTGGCTTTTACTTCTTGTAGCATTGGAACAGTATCCATATCATCATTTGAGGAACAAGAAATAAACGTTAATAAAGTAATAATAAGCAATAGTTTAAAATTTTTCATGCCTCTATTTTAAAATTATACTTCCCAAATATAATGATTCTTTAATTAATGAACCTAAATGCAATAAATCCCGAGTTAATTGACTCGGGATTTATATGAATTATGTTTTTAACTTTCTTAATGAGAAGCTAAAACTGTTGTTTTATCTAACATTATTAGAAGGTCTTTTAGACCTAATTTTAATTTTTGGATCAATTAAATATGTTTTATTAGTTTGCAAAACACCATTTACTTCTAATTGAAATTGCATATCAAATTTACACTCATTTTCTAGTTCTGCATCTTCGTTAACTTTCAATCCAACTAACCAACCAGTACCATCATGTACAGACTCTAAACTACCCCATAAATTATCATCTCCAGAAGCATATCTATATTCTGTATAACGAATAACTGTAGAAGGATCATCAGTATCAATTATATAAACAATTTCATCTCCAACAAGTGCCTCTGTAGTATGTTGCGCTGCTGGCACACCATTAAAAGTAATTAAAGATGTTGCATCATTTCCTGATAAACTTGATAATGCGCTCAGATTTAGAGTTGCTTTTATTTCTTGAACTCCAGGTGTCGTTTCTGAATCATCATTTGACGAACACGAAGAAAAAGCGATTAAAGCAATAAAAAGGATTAGTTTAAAATTTTTCATGTATTTTTTTTAAGTTAAGACTTAGTTTCAAATATAACACTAATAATTTTATTTAAAATAAAAAATCCCGAGTGAAACACTCGGGATTTATGTGAATTATGTTTTAACTTTCTTAGTGAGAAGCTAAATATTCTGCAGTACTAGAAGCATCAGCTTTCATAGCATCGTCTCCTTCTTGCCAGTTTGCTGGACAAACTTCACCGTTTTCTTGTAAATGTGCATATGCATCAATTAAACGAATGTACTCATTTACGTTTCTACCAATTGGCATATGATTAATTCCTTCATGAAAAACCAATCCGTCTTCATCAATTAAATACGTTGCTCTATAAGTTACGTTATCTCCTTCTACTTGAATTGTTTGTGTCGCTTCATCAAATACTTCAGCAGTAATATCTAAAATTCCTAAAATAGAAGATAAATTTCTGTTAGAATCAGCTAATAAAGGATATGTAACTCCTTGAATTCCTCCGTGGTTTTTTGGTGTATTTAACCAAGCAGAATGTACTTCTGGAGTATCACAAGAAGCTCCAATTACAATTGTATTTCTTTTCTCAAACTCACCTAAAGCAGCTTGAAAAGCATGTAATTCTGTTGGACAAACAAAAGTAAAATCTTTTGGATACCAGAACAATAACACTTTTTTCTTGTTGTTAATTGCTTCCTCTAAAACATTTACTTTAAAAGTACTTGCTTTAGCATCCATTGCGTCTACGTTTAAATTTGGAAATTGTTTTCCTACTGCTGTTGCCATTTTATCTATTTTAAATAATTAGTATTTATTTTTCTGATGCAAATATACCCAGCAAAAATTCTAATAAATAAAAAAGTTGATGCTAATTTTTTATGTTAACATCAACTTTGTTTATAATTTAAAAAATCTTATTTACTCGCAAATAATTTTACATCATTTTTAGAAACTTCTTTTTCTCCAAGGATGATTAAACGCTCAACTACATTTCTAAGTTCTCTAATATTTCCAGTCCAATCATATTCTTGTAATAACTGAATTGCCTCATTAGAAAATATTTTTTTTGCATCTCCTTGTTCTTCAGCAATTTTTTGTGAAAAGAAATCAACCAATAACGGAATGTCTTCTCTTCGATCATTTAACGCAGGGACTTTTATCAATATCACTGCTAATCTATGATATAAATCTTCTCTAAAACGTCCTTCAGAAATTTCCTTTTTTAAGTCTTTATTTGTTGCAGCAACAACACGTACATCAACTTTAATATCTTTATCTGATCCAACTCTAGAAATTCTATTTTCTTGTAAAGCACGTAATACTTTTGCTTGCGCAGATAAACTCATGTCGCCAATTTCATCCAAAAAAATGGTTCCTCCGTTTGCTGCTTCAAACTTTCCTGCTCTGTCTTTATTCGCTCCTGTAAAAGATCCTTTTACATGACCAAATAATTCGCTTTCTATTAATTCAGAAGGAATAGCAGCACAATTTACTTCAATCATTGTTGCTTTAGAACGATCTGATTTTTCATGTAACCAATGTGCAACTAATTCTTTTCCTGTTCCATTTGGACCAGTAATTAAAACTCGAGCATCTGTTGCCGCAACCTTCTCTATAATATTTTTAATGTGTGAAATCGCTTCGCTTTCACCGACCATTTGATAACTTTTACTTACTTTTTTCTTCAAGCGTTTGTTTTCTACAACCAACTCTTTTCTGTCTAAAGCATTGCGAACAGTATTCAATAAACGATTTAAATCTGGCGGTTTAGAAATATAATCGAATGCACCTAAACGCATTGTGTTTACTGCCGTTTCTAAATCCCCATGACCAGATATCATAACAATTGGAGTTTCTGGTTTTATTTTTTTAGCTTTTTCTAATACTTCTTCGCCATCCATTTTCGGCATTTTAATATCACAAAAAACCAAATCATAATCCGTATTCATAATCATTTCAATTCCTTGTAAACCATCTTCTGCTTCTTCAACATTATAGGTTTCATTTTCTTCTGAAATAATTTTTTTCAAGACTCTTCTAATTGCTGCTTCGTCTTCTATGATTAAAATTTTTGGCATATTTATTTATTTTTATCGATAATATGAATATCTCTTTGTGGAAAAGGAATTTTTATATTGTTTTCCCTAAATAATCTATCAATTTCGAAACGTATATCACTTTGAATAAAGCGAACTTCGAAACTATTTCTAATGGTAAATGCAACTCTAAATTCTAAAGAACTTTCCCCAAAATTTGTAAACAACACTTTTGGCGCTGGTTTTTTTATCACCGATGCATTACTATTTGCTGCCTCCAATAGTAATTTTTCAACTAATTTAACATCACTTCCGTAAGCAACTCCGACATTGATTCCTTCTCTTGTCTCAACACCGTTTTCTGTCCAATTGTATAAACTATTAGTTAAATACAAATGATTTGGAATTATCAAGACCTTATTATCAACAGTAACTGCTCTGGTAGTTCTTAAATTTATCTCTTCTACTCTACCTATTTTACCTTCTAATTCAATAATATCACCAACGTGAACTGATTGATCAATTAGAATAAATATACCAGAAAAAATATCCTGAAACAAGGTCTGCAAAGCCAAACCAACACCGATTAATAATGCTGCTGATGCGGCAAAAATAGCGGTTACATTTACGCCTGCATTATGCATCGCAACTAAGAAAATTACAAGATAAATAACCCATTTTAAATAACTAAAAACAGAAACAAATTTTGCTTTATCAGTATCCGGTAATTTTCTAGTGATTATTCTTCGCATCAATTTCAATAAGAAAGAAGAAATTAAAATTGCTAAAAATGCAACAAGAATTGCTTTTACACTTATATGTATCTCTTCACTAAAAGTGATCTGATAATTAAAAAAATCAATTATTTTATCCATGTTTTAAAGGTACATTTTATCCTTTATATTTTAACCATTTCCACAAGTCTTTATAGGTTGGTTTTTTTCCGTACATTAAAATTCCTACTCTGTAGATTTTCGCAGCCATCCAAACCATAAAAACAAAAGTACACAATAACAGTGCCATTGAAATTGCAATTTCATACCAAGGAACTCCAAACGGAACACGCATTAACATCACAATTGGAGATGTAAACGGAATCATAGAGAATATAGTAGAAATTGGTCCATGAGGATCATTAATTACCGTTGCAAAACCAATATAAACTCCCAAAATTAATGGCAACATAATTGGCAACATAAATTGTTGTGTATCCGTTTCATTATCAACTGCCGCACCAACAGCTGCAAAAAGTGAACTGTATAAAAAGTATCCGCCTAAAAAGTAGAAAATAAATAACACAAACATCGTTACTAATGGCAATCTGAAAATTTCTTGAATTAATAGTTGCATTTTATCTCCAGCAACTGCATTATTCATTGCTTCTAATTGTTCTGGACTCATTTTAGATGTTTGCATTTCTGACATACTCACTCCAAAAACAGATGAAGCAACAATGCTAACAATTAGCATAATAATTCCCCAAATAAAGAATTGTAATAAACCTGCGGATGCATTTCCGATTATCTTACCTAACATTAATTGAAAAGGTTTGACAGACGAAACAATTACCTCTATAATCCTCGTAGTTTTTTCTTCTATGACGCTTCGCATAACTGATGTTCCATAAATCATAACAAACATCATTAGCATATAACCAGCAATAGCACCTACTCCAATTTTTAACCAATTGATGAGTTTTGATGATTTTTCACCAGAGAAATTATACATTTTAATTTCTGCGGATATTTTTGACGCTTCAATTTTGGTTAAATCAATTCCGAAACCTGTTAGTTTCAAGTTTTTAAATTTTGATTCAATTTTACTTTCCAAACGTTCAATTATAGAAATGTTTGGAGATTCTTTAGAATAAAATGTGATTGATTTTGCCAATAATTCTAAACTATCATTTTGAGGAATATGAATCACTCCATAATAGCCACCTTCTTCTACCTTCTTTTTACTTTCTTCAATTCCAAGTTCTGTGTAATTTACATAATCGTATGATTTTGTGTCTTTAAAATCATCTTCTGTAAACAATTTAGATTCATCTACATAAACGATTTTCTTAACTTTTTCATCATTCTTTTTACTTAAAAAGAAAACTAAAAAACCGATTCCGACCATTAAAATCGGACTTAAAAAAGTCATCACTAAAAATGATTTATTTTTTACTTTCGCTAAGAATTCTCTTCTAATTATTAATTTTAACTTGTTCATGTCTTAGCTATTTTTGTTTACTGCTTCAATAAAAATATCACTTGCATTTGGCACCAATTCTAAAAAATGTTGCACTTCTCCATACTTTGTTAAAAGTGACAATAAGTTGTTTGGAGATTCTTTTTCTGGGATTTTCACATTGGCTGTAAAACCCTCGCTTAACATTTTAAAATCTGAAGGAAAGATTTCAAACTGTTCTCTTATTGTGTTTTCAATTTCTTTTGGATTCTTAGTTTTGACTCCAACCTGAAAAGTATTGGTTCTAAACTGACGCTTAATATCATCTAATTTTCCGTCAATAATTTTATTAGATTCGTCAATCAAAGCAATATAATCACACATTTCTTCAACCGATTCCATTCTATGTGTTGAAAAAATAATTGTTGCGCCTTCATCACGTAATTGCAATATTTCTTTGGCAATTAATTGTGCGTTTATAGGATCAAATCCAGAAAAAGGCTCATCAAAAATCAATAATTTTGGTTGATGCAAAACAGTTACAATAAATTGTACTTTTTGCGCCATTCCTTTAGAAAGTTCTTCTATTTTTTTATCCCACCAAGCAGCAATATCAAACTTATCAAACCAATATTTTAAGCGTTTTTTAGCTTCTGATTTAGACAATCCTTTTAATTGCGCTAAATACAATACTTGCTCACCAACTTTCATACTTTTATACAAACCACGTTCTTCTGGTAAATAACCAATATGTTCTACATCATTTGGCTGCAAAGGTTTTCCGTCTAACAAAATCTCTCCGCTATCTGGCAGTGTAATTTGATTTATAATTCTAATTAATGAAGTTTTTCCTGCGCCATTTGGCCCTAATAAACCAAAAACACTTCCTTTAGGGATTGTTAAAGACACATTATTTAACGCTCTAAAATCTCCGTAATTTTTAGTGACATTTTTTATTTCTAATAAGTTGCTCATTGATTGTGGTTGATTTTATCTGATAAATTATCAGTAATTACAAACTTACATATTTTATAAATGTTAGTGTTCTTTCTTCATAAATTGTTACAAGCAAAACACAAATTTACTATGCGTGCATAATTTTTTTGCAATTTACTATGCATGCATAATATTTTTTTATACATTTGTGTCCATGGATAAAACATTTTCTATAGATCATCAATTAAGAGCCACTTGGCAAGCCGTTGCAAAATTGTATAACGAACAAGCTGCTAAACACGACAGTACAATGGCTACCGCTTTTGTTTTGTTAAATATTGATCATGAGAACGGAACGCCATCAACAGCTTTAGGTCCTTTAATGGGAATGGAACCAACAAGTCTTTCTAGAATTTTAAAAACAATGGAAGATAAAGGAGCAATTTCTAGAGAGAAAAATCCTGATGATGGTCGTGGTGTTTTAATCAAATTAACTGAATACGGAAAAGAAATGAGAGAAGTTTCTAAAACATCTGTATATCAGTTTAATAATATCGTAAGAGAACACGTTACCGAAGAGGAATTAGAAAATTTCTTTAAAGTAACAGAAACCATAAATAAATTAATAGCTGACAAAATGATTTACAAAAAATCAAAAATGAAAGCTTCATAAATTATACAAATGACTAGAAGAATTAAAAAAGTAGCAATCATTGGTTCTGGAATTATGGGAAGTGGAATTGCTTGTCATTTTGCCAATATTGGTGTAGAAGTACTTTTATTGGACATTGTACCAAGAGAGCTAAATGACAAAGAAAAAGCAAAAGGATTAACTTTAGAAGATCAGGTTGTTCGTAATCGTATGGTAAATGATGCGCTAACTGCTTCTTTAAAATCAAAACCATCTCCTATATATTCTCAAAAATTTGCAGAAAGAATTACTACAGGAAATATTGATGACGATTTACATTTAATTAAAGATGTTGATTGGGTAATGGAAGTTGTTGTTGAACGTTTAGATATTAAACAGCAAGTTTTTGAAAAGATAGAAAAATACAGAACTCCTGGAACAATTATTTCATCAAATACTTCTGGAATCCCTATTCAATTTATGAACGAAGGAAGAAGTGAAGACTTTCAAAAGCATTTTGCGGTAACTCATTTTTTTAATCCACCGAGATATTTAAAGCTTTTTGAAGTAGTTCCCGGTCCAAATTGTAAGTCAGAAATCACTGAGTTCTTAATGGATTACGGATCTAAATTCTTAGGAAAAACATCGGTTTTAGCGAAAGATACTCCTGCTTTTATTGGAAATAGAATTGGAATTTTCGGAATTCAATCTCTTTTTCATCAAGTAAAAGAATTAGGATTAACCGTTGAAGAAGTTGATAAATTAACAGGACCAGTTATTGGTCGTCCAAAATCTGCAACCTTCAGAACTGTTGATGTTGTTGGTTTAGATACGCTAGTGCATGTAGCAAACGGAATTTACGAGAACTGCCCAGAAGACGAAGCACACGATTTATTTAAACTACCAGGTTTCATCAACACTATGATGGAAAATAAATGGTTAGGAAGTAAAACTGGACAAGGTTTTTATAAAAAGTCTGTGAATGCAGAAGGAAGAAAAGAAATTCTAACTTTAGATTTAGATACGTTAGCATATCGTTCTAAAAAAAGAGCAAAGTTTGCAACGTTAGAATTAACAAAAACTATTGACAAACCAATTGACAGGTTTAAAGTATTAGTTGGCGGAAAAGATAAAGCTGGAGAATTCTATAGAAAGAATTTTGCAGCCATGTTTGAATATGTTTCAAATAGAATTCCAGAAATTTCTGACGAAGTTTACAGAATTGATGATGCAATGAAAGCTGGATTTGGTTGGGAAAATGGTCCTTTCGAAATTTGGGATGCTGTTGGTGTAGAAAAAGGAATTGAAATTATGAAAGCAGAAGGGAAAAAGCCTGCTGCTTGGGTAACAGAAATGTTAGAAAATGGTTCTACTTCTTTCTATTCAGTTAAAGAAGGAGCAACTTTTTATTATGATATTCCTGCAAAAGCACAAACTAAGAAACCAGGTCAAGATTCTTTTATCATCTTAGATAACATCAGAAAATCAAACGAAGTTTGGAAAAATTCTGGAGTTGTTATTGAAGACTTAGGAAATGGAATCATCAATTGTGAATTCCAATCTAAAATGAATACGATTGGTGGTGACGTGCTGGCTGGAATTAACAAAGCTGTTGATTTAGCAGAAAAAGAATTTCAAGGATTGGTCATCGGAAATCAAGCACCAAACTTCTCTGTTGGAGCAAATATTGGAATGATTTTTATGATGGCTGTTGAGCAAGAATATGATGAGCTTAATATGGCAATCAAATACTTTCAAGACACCATGATGCGTATGCGTTATTCATCAATTCCAACTATTGCTGCTCCACACGGAATGGCTTTAGGAGGCGGTTGTGAATTATCAATGCACGCAGATAAAGTTGTTGCAGCTGCAGAAACTTATATCGGGTTAGTAGAATTCGGAGTTGGAGTAATTCCTGGAGGTGGTGGATCTAAAGAGATGGCTTTAAGAGCATCCGATTTATTCCACAAAGGAGATGTACAATTGAATGTATTACAAGAACATTTTTTAACAATCGGAATGGCAAAAGTAGCAACTTCTGCTTATGAAGCTTTCGATTTGGGAATATTGCAAAAAGGAAAAGATGTTGTGATTGTAAACAAAGAAAGACAAATTGCAGAAGCTAAAAAACATGCAATCTTATTAGCTGAAGCTGGATATACTCAGCCTGTAAAACGTAAAGATGTTTTGGTTCTTGGTAAACAAGCATTAGGAATGTTCTTAGTAGGAACAGATTCTATGGAAGCAAGTAAATATATTTCTGAACACGATCAGAAAATCGCTAATAAATTAGCCTACGTAATGGCTGGTGGAGATTTATCTGAACCAACGAAAGTCTCAGAACAATACTTATTAGATATTGAGCGTGAAGCATTCTTAAGTCTTTGTACAGAAAGAAAAACGTTGGAGCGTATTCAACATATGTTAAAAACAGGTAAACCATTACGTAATTAGGCAATTAGACTTTTGGAATTCTAGATTATTAGACTTCCAAAAATCGAAAAATCTAATTATCTAAAAATCTAAAATTATGAAAACAGCATATATAGTAAAAGCATATAGAACCGCAGTTGGAAAAGCTCCTAAAGGTGTATTCCGTTTTAAAAGAACAGATGAATTGGCAGCAGAAACCATCAAATATATGATGGACGAATTACCAAACTTTGACAAAACTCGTATTGATGATGTGATTGTTGGCAATGCAATGCCAGAAGGTTCTCAAGGATTAAACATGGGAAGATTAATCTCTCTTATGGGTTTAGATATTGTTGATGTTCCTGGAGTAACTGTCAATCGTTTTTGTTCATCAGGAATAGAAACTATCGGAATGGCAACTGCAAAAATTCAAGCCGGAATGGCAGATTGTATTATTGCTGGTGGAGCAGAAAGTATGAGTTCAGTTCCAATGACAGGGTTTAAACCAGAATTGAACTACGATCTAGTGAATGCCGGTCATGAAGAATATTATTGGGGAATGGGAAATACAGCAGAAGCTGTAGCAAATCAATTCAAGGTTTCTAGAGAAGATCAAGATGAGTTTGCTTACAATTCTCATATGAAAGCTTTAAAAGCACAAGCTGAAAATCGTTTCCAAGATCAAATTGTTCCGATAAAAGTTGATCAAACATATATTGATGCGAACGGAAAAAAAGCAACAAAATCTTATACAGTTACAAAAGATGAAGGTCCACGAGCTGGAACAAGTCAAGCTGCATTAGGAAAACTAAGAGCTGTATTTGCTCAAGGTGGAAGTGTTACTGCTGGTAATTCTTCTCAAATGAGTGATGGTGCTGCTTTTGTTTTAATCATGAGTGAAGCAATGGTAAAAGAATTAAATCTTGAGCCAATTGCAAGAATGGTAAACTATGCTGCTGCTGGTGTAGAACCAAGGATTATGGGAATTGGTCCTGTAGCTGCAATTCCGAAAGTGTTAAAACAAGCAGGATTACAACAAAAAGATATTGAGTTAATCGAATTGAATGAAGCTTTTGCTTCTCAATCATTAGCTGTAATGAGAGAATTAAATTTAAATCAAGAAATAGTAAATGTTAACGGTGGCGCAATTGCGTTAGGACATCCTTTAGGTTGTACAGGAGCAAAATTATCTGTGCAATTATTTGATGAAATGCGCAAAAGAGATATGACAGGAAAATACGGAATGGTTACCATGTGTGTTGGAACTGGTCAGGGTGCTGCAGGAGTTTATGAATTTTTAAAATAAAAAATAAAATGGCTGAATTATTAAGAGGAGGACAATTCCTAGTAAAAGAAACGAAGTGTGAAGATGTGTTTACTCCAGAAGATTTTTCTGAAGAACAAACCATGATGAAAGAAGCTGTAATGGAATTTAACGATCGTGAGATCATTCCGCACAAAGCTAGATTCGAAGCAAAAGATTATGCATTGACTGAAGATGTAATGCGCAAAGCTGGAGAACTAGGCTTCTTGGGTGTTTCTGTACCAGAAGCTTATGGCGGAATGGGAATGGGATTTGTTTCTACCATGTTAACTTGTGATTATATTTCAAGTGGAACTGGATCTTTTAGTACAGCTTTTGGTGCACATACTGGGATTGGCACAATGCCAATCACTTTATATGGAACTGAAGAGCAAAAACAAAAATACGTTCCGAAATTAGCTTCTGGAGAATGGTTTGGTTCTTATTGTCTAACGGAACCTGGTGCAGGTTCTGATGCAAATTCAGGAAAAACTACTGCTACTCTATCTGAAGATGGAAAAAGTTATAAAATCAACGGACAAAAAATGTGGATTTCAAATGCAGGTTTCTGTAGTTTGATGATTGTTTTTGCTCGTATTGAAGATGATAAAAATATTACAGGTTTTATTGTTGAGTATGATGCTGCCAATCCAAACGGAATTACAATGGGTGAAGAAGAGCACAAATTAGGAATTAGAGCTTCTTCTACACGTCAAGTATTTTATAGTGACACAGTTGTTCCTGTAGAAAACATGTTAGCTGGTCGTGGTGAAGGATTTAAAATCGCTATGAATGCTTTAAATATTGGTCGTATTAAATTAGCTGGAGCTTGTTTAGATTCTCAACGTAGAGTTACGAGTATTGCTGTAAATTATGCAAACGAACGTAAACAATTTAAAACGCCTATTTCAGAATTTGGTGTAATCAAATCTAAAATTGCTGAAATGGCTACCAACACTTATGTTGGTGAGTCTGCATCTTACAGAGCTGCTAAAAATATTGAAGATAGAATTGCAATGCGTGAAGCAGCTGGTAATTCTCATCAAGAAGCAGAATTAAAAGGTGTGGAAGAATATGCAATCGAATGTTCTATCTTAAAAGTGGCAGTTTCTGAAGATGTACAAGCTTGTGCTGATGAAGGAATTCAAATTTTTGGAGGAATGGGATTCTCAGAAGAAACTCCGATGGAGTCTGCTTGGAGAGATGCTCGTATCGCTCGTATTTATGAAGGAACGAACGAAATCAACAGAATGTTATCAGTTGGAATGCTAGTGAAGAAAGCAATGAAAGGTCATGTTGATCTAATGAATCCTGCAATGGCAGTTGGTGAAGAATTATTAGGAATTCCGTCTTTTGACACTCCTGATTATTCTGAATTATTTGCTGAAGAAAAAGAAATGTTGGTAAAACTGAAAAAGGTTTTCTTAATGGTTGCCGGAGCTGCTTTACAAAAGTTTGGTCCAGAATTGGAGCAACATCAGCAATTATTGAATGCTGCTGCCAATATCTTAATTGAAATATATATGGCAGAATCTGGAATCCTAAGAACTGAAAAGAATGTAAAACGTTCTGGTGCTGATTCTCAAAAAGAGCAAATTGCAATGGCTCAATTATATTTATATAATGCAGTTGAAATCATCAACAAAAATGCAAAAGAAGGAATTATTTCTTTTGCTGAAGGAGATGAACAACGTATGATGTTAATGGGATTAAAACGATTTACAAAATATGCAAATTACCCTAATGTAATTGAATTAAGAAATACAATTGCAGAAAAAGTAAAAGCAGAAAACAAATATTGTTTTTAAAAATTAAGGTCAATTAGTCTTTCTGTAAAAATATTCGGGGGACTACAATACAGAAAGAAATAATTGGCCTTTAATAAGTTTCTTAAACTTTATAAGTTTTAGAATTTAGTTGTTTGTTAAAGACCGTTAGAGAAATCTAACGGTCTTTTTAATTAAAAAAAAAAGAGATTGTAAAATTTACAATCTCTTTTTTTACAATCTAAATAGCAACTTTATTTTAAAGCTCCTAAATAACGTTCTGCATCTAAAGCAGCCATACAACCTGTTCCTGCAGCAGTTACAGCTTGTCTGTATTCTTTATCTTGAATATCTCCAGCAGCAAAAACTCCTGGCATATTTGTCTTTGTAGATTTCCCTTTTGTGATTAAATAACCAACATCATCCATATCTAAAACTCCTTTAAATAAATCTGAATTTGGTTTATGACCAATTGCAATAAAAACTCCGGTTATTGCAATATCATGTTTTTCATTTGTTTTATTATGAATAACACGAGCGCCTTCAACAACACTTTCTCCTAAAACTTCATCTAATTCAGAATTATATAAAACTTCAATGTTTGCAGTTTTATTAACTCTGTGTTGCATTGCTTTTGAAGCTCTCATTGTATCTTTTCTAACCAACATCGTTACTTTATTACAGATATTAGCTAAATATGTTGCTTCTTCTGCAGCCGTATCTCCAGCTCCAACTACAATAACATCTTGTCCTTTGTAGAAAAAACCGTCACAAGTAGCACATGCAGAAACCCCTCCTCCAATTAAACGTTGCTCACTTTCTAAACCTAAATATTTAGCTGTTGCTCCAGTAGAAATGATTACAGTTTCAGCTTCAATCTCAATTGTTTCATCAACAATTAATTTATGAATCCCACCAACTTCATCACTCAATTCTACTTTAGTAACCATACCAAAACGAACTTCAGTTCCGAAACGTTCAGCTTGTTTTTGTAAATCATTCATCATTGCAGTTCCATCTGTACCATTTGGATAACCTGGATAATTATCAACTTCTGTAGTGGTTGTTAATTGACCACCCATTTGCATTCCTGTATACATCACTGGTTTCATATCTGCTCTTGCTGCATAAATTGCTGCTGTGTATCCTGCTGGACCTGAACCGATAATTAAACATTTAATTCTTTCTGCCATTATTTTAAATTTTATGTATGCAAATGTATTTTTTTAAAATTATTTATTGAAGAATATTATATGATAAATTAAAATAGTTTTATAACAAAAATCAATAGTATTGTTAATTACTTTTTTGGAAGGATTTTTACAATTCCTAATTGCTCGATTCCTGCGTATAAAAAACCATCATTTCCTTGTTCAATTGATCTTACTCTTCCCAAATTTTCTAATATTTTCTCTTCTTTAACTACCTTTCCCTTTTTAATTGTACAATAAGAAATGTATCTAAATTTTAATGAACCAACTAATAAATTCCCTTTCCAACCAGGATATCTATCTGAATTTACAAAAGCCATTCCACTTGGTGCGATTGATGGTGTCCATTGATGCAAAGGATCTTCCATTCCTTTGATAGATGTTTCATCTGTAAACTTTGTACCAATGTAATTGATTCCAAAGCTTGCTTTTGGCCAACCGTAATTTTTTCCCTTTTTAACAATATTGATTTCATCTCCTCCTCTAGGACCATGCTCATGTGACCAAATTTCTCCTGTAAATGGATTGATTTCCATTCCTTGTGGATTACGATGACCGAAAGAGTACACAGCAGTTTTAGCATTTTTTACATTTACAAACGGATTGTCTTTAGGGATTTTTCCATCATCATGTAAACGGTATATTTTTCCTCCATCTTTCGTTAAATCTTGCGGATTCACATCTCTATTTCCTCTATCACCAACTGAAAAATAAAGGTATCCTTTTCTATCAAAAGCAATTCGAGAACCAAAGTGTTGGCCTCTTCTAGTATTTGGACTTGCTTTATACAACACTTCTTGATTTATCAATCTATTATTGCTCAATCTTGCTCGCATTAAAGTTGTGTTTGCTCCATTTCCTGCTCCCGTTTCTGATGCGTATGTAAAATAAATCCAGCCTGTTTTTTTATAATCTGGATGTAATTCAATATCCAATAATCCTCCTTGACCTTGTTCTTTTATTTTTGGAAGTCCAGAAATAAGTTGTTTTTTTCCATTTTTAAAATGAATTAATTTCCCTTCTTTTTCTGTTATCAACATAGAATTATCAGGCAAAAAGGTAAATCCCCATGGAATAGCCAAATCAGACACAACCATTTGATAATCTATACTTTGCGCCCCATAAGTATTGTTTTTATCCATAAAACTAAACAGAAAAACACTAACTAAAATAACTGCAAAAACTACTTTTAAATTCTTCATAATATTGCTTATTTTTAAAATGAAAAGACTTTACAATATAGAAATAATATAGTATGTTTGCAATCCGAAATATTCGGGGTGTAGCGTAGCCCGGTCATCGCGCCTCGTTTGGGACGAGGAGGTCGCAG
>OLID01000173.1_pt1 | contig 36497 bp, 37 predicted proteins | sample 1609361 | NCBI WGS metagenome assembly OLID01 (sample SAMN05416778, study PRJEB24817) | seawater metagenome | isolation source: Sea water | place: Canada:Atlantic | collected 2013-07
CTGCCTGTCTCGTGGGCTCGGAGATGTGTATAAGAGACAGGGCCTGAAGTGGTGTCTGCTGCGGAGGCGCTGCAATCGCCAAACATCGCCACGCTTGACCCGTCGAGCTTGCAGGACGCTGAGATCAGTAAAGTGATTCCGGCAGGCCCCACGTGTTTTTTCACCTATTCCGCTGATGGCGCGCCTGTACTGGCGGCCAGCGCTGGGCAGAGCGGTGAGGTTGTTGGCGTCATAAAGCTTCATGGGCGCCTGGTGAGGCTCACGGCACCCGGGCTAAGCAGTTACGATGCATTGACGAGTGGAGGGATATTCAGCGCTGATGAGGTCAGGTTCGAGATTAATCTCGAAGAGCACGAGGGCGGCCGGCGCCCTGCAGAGGCGCACTTCTCCGTCGGCGATCAAATGACGGCCGGCTACGCGGGATGGTATACCTGTAACCGTCCGCCCGTTGATGTGCCTGGAAGATAGAGGTCTGATACCGATCGATCAGCGCCTTGTCCCGGGTTCCGCGGCCCTTGCCGGTCAGCGAGACATAGACATGCTCGTGGGGGTCCGAGAAGGCCACACAAACATCGTTGTCATCCTCCAGTTCAAAGACTTTCTCAGACTCAAGGTCGGTATAGAACCAGAGCGTCCCATCATATTCGTCCTGCACCAGCACCATGGGCCGTGACCGCAGCTCGTCGCCGTGACGGGTGGTCAGCATGCCGGTTTTGATGTTGCTGATGAGATTCCAGATTTTCTGTTTATGCTCGGGGCTGGACATAGATCCCTCCTGAATGCGTCCGTATTTGAATGGCCTGGTCGCATCGTGCACGCCCAGGCATTTTCGATTGGGTTCATAAGGGGCTGAATCATTGCTACCATGGTTGGAGCCAGCCACTTTCGGTTTGCCGCCAGCGAGGATGCCTGTTAAATGATCACTTCCCGCGTCACCATAGCTTCCACGTTTGCCATGGTGCTGGCGCTTTCCAGCGTTGGCAGTGTTGTCAGCGCCGCCAGCGCAGCAGAGTCGCCGTATCCCCATGCGGATGAACCCATCGGTACAGTCCGTCAGGTCTACGACGGCAAACTGTATCCGGATATACAGGTTAACACCTTCCGTAATATCGATCGACTGTTCCCCACGCGCACCGTCGCACGCGGCGAGACGGCCAGTGCGTTGCCGGTCAGCGATCAGCCTTTGACCGGCTTTTCGTATACCGTTGACGGGCAGACCTACGACCTCTACGACGTGCTGGCCATGAACCGGGTTAGCGGCATGGTGATAATCCGCAACGGTGAAATCCTGTTCGAGAAATACCTGTTGGGCAATACCGAGGACACCCGGTGGATGTCGATGTCCGTGGTCAAGTCGATGACGGCAGCCCTGATTGGCGCCGCCATACAGGACGGTTACATCGACAGTATCGACGACCCCATCGTCAACTATTTGCCGCGTTTTGACGGCACCGCCTATGACGGTGTCACGGTCAGGAATTTGCTGCAGATGACGTCGGGCGTGGCCTGGAACGAGACCTATACTGATCCGACGTCTGACCGGCGACGCATGCTGGAAGCACAGATCAGCGGGCAACCTGGCGCTGTGCTGGAGCTGATGGCATCGTTGCCGCGGGCTGCGGAGCCAGGCAGCGTGTGGAACTACAGCACCGGCGAAACTCAATTGGCTGGCGCGTTGGTGCAGGCAGCGACCGGCAAGCCGGTGGCCGAGTACCTGTCGGAGAAGATCTGGACCAGGATGGGAATGGAAGCCGATGCCAACTGGTGGCTGCAGTCCCCCGACGGCCTTGAGGTGGGCGGCAGTGGCCTGTCCGCAACCCTGCGTGATTACGCACGCTTTGGTCTGTTCCTGCTCAATGATGGTGTGATTGATGGCGAGCGGGTCTTACCCGAGGGCTGGGTGGAGACGGCCAGTACGCCCAAAGTGGTGGGTGGTGAAACAGTGCCGTATGGTTATATGCTGTGGCCCATGCACGGCAGAAGTTATGCTGCGGAGGGAATCTTTGGTCAGTATGTGTTTGTTGATCCTGACCAGAACCTTGTCGTCGCGATGTGGAGTGCCCAACCCAAACCGCTGGAGCGTGCCGGACTGAACGAATACCAGTTCCTGCAGGCGCTGTCTGAATCTTTTGAATAGCCGCGTTTTTTTAATAACCAGAATATTTTGAATAGCAGTCCCGCCCATCTACCACCGGAGCAACAATGATAAAACTACACGGATTCTCGTCCAGCAATTACTACAATGTACCCAAGCTCGCGCTGCTGGAGAAAGGGATTGCGTTTGAGGAGGTGCTGTCCTACACCGGCGTCGGGCCGACCTACAAGCCGGAGTATCTGGACAAGAGCCCGCTGGGCAAGGTGCCGGCGCTGGAAACAGACGAAGGGTTTATCAGTGAGTCCCGCGCCATTCTGGAATACATTGAGCGGGCCTACCCCGAACCATCGTTGCTGCCGTCATCACCGTTTGATGTGGCCAAGGTGCAGGAGTTGTCCCAGTTCATCGAACTTTACCTTGAGCTGGTCGCGCGCCGTCTGATCCGCAACCTGCTGGCCGGCACACAGCCCGATCCGGCGGTGCTGAAAGAGGTGGGTGCCGGCCTCGATAAAGCGGCCGCCGCGCTGCCGCGCCTGTCGCGCTTTGAGCAGTTTGCCTACGGCGACCAGTTTACGCTGGCAGATATCGCCGCGATCCTGAACCTGCCAATCGTGCGCAACATCGGTAAGGCATTCCTGGGCAAGGATCCGCTGGCCGAGGTGCCGGGGCTGGATGCGTACTGCGCGCGGATGGAGCAAAGGCCCCATGTGCAGAAAATTCGCAGCGATGCCGCCGAGAGTCGCCCGCATTTTATGGCGCATCTGAAGGCGCTGTACGGCATCTAGGTGAACGCCGCCGGATAACGCTGCTACTCAAACCGGTCCTGTATTTGTGCGGCTTCCTGAATCACCTGCTCGCCGTCCTCTTTGACGATGAAGCCCGCGGCAACCAGTTCGTTGACACTCCTTGTCACCGCTTCCACATAGCGGCTATGAGAGCCATACAACGCTTTCAGTTTGGCATTGTCGAACGGTATTTCGTGACCGGCAATACGGCAAAAGGACTCGCCGGTGGAGTTGCCGTTCCAGGTGCTGGCGGGGACATCCACGTAGGGTGAACGCACGCCGCCGATGACATTGCCGTGTTCGTCCAGAATGGCTTCGCCGTTTTCTACCCGGATAGCTTTTGCTTTGGGCGGGCTGATGTCGTACCGCACCCACTGGTCCAGCCCCGCCAGGGCGGCGTTGAACAGCAGTTTGTTGGGGAAGCGGCTACGCGGGCCTTCATTGCAGCTTAGCGGCGGTACTTCGCGGCCGGCCTGGATCAGGTCTGCCGGCGCCGGTCCCCAATACAGTTCATCGGGGCTGGCGTGACCGGCACCGGCGATTTCGTAGTGCCGGAACCGGTTGCCCGGCTCGTCGCTGTCGGGCTGTCGGCTGGCAATGCCGGACAGATAATCCGACTGGCTCATGATGTGGATGACGGGGACGCCGGCGTTGAGAATAGGGCGGCGTGGATCATCCGCGTCAAAGCGCGGCGCGCACTGGTTGATGGGTGCCGGGCGACTTGAGACGGCGACAATATAACCGTCGAACAATGATTGGCCGTTGTTTTTGACAACTTCCGGATGCACGGCATTTATGTAGGTATAAAGGAAGCTGCCGGTCTGGGAAAATCCCCAGCCGTACAAATGTTCTGCGACGCTGTCCGCCTCTGCATAGAGAAACGGGTTGCTTGGCGCGGTGCTGCGCAACCAGGCCGCAACCTGGGAGTAGATATCCCACACCAGGCCATTTTCGGTGGTTCTGACGGTATCGCGGCCCGTGACCTCGCAGTTATCGGCGTGATCCAGGGGCAGGGGATTGTCCCAGGACAGTGCGCGGTAGCGATCGGCATCGAACTGTTTGAGGGTGACCACCGAGATTGGCTTGGCCGTGATACCGACCCAGGCATCACCGTTGCGCAGCATCTGCTCATGGGAAATGGCCCAACCGATGTTCAGGTCAAACAGATTGGACGGGTTGAGCATTTCCACCACCACGTTACCGCTGAAGTCGGCCTCATTGGCGGGCCGGCGAACCAACACCCGTGTGGTGTAGGGCGCATCCGCTGTCCGTACGGTCAGCTGCCCCCGCGCTGGCCAGACGTAGATGTTGGCTTCGCCGCTGACGAAATATTCTTCTTCGACGTAGCCGTAGGTCGACAGGTCCTGAGGCTGCAAGGTGTGATCGGCCGCGCCGAAGGGATAGGATGCTTCTGACACCGGCAGTGGGCCTGTGACCTGGGGGACCGGCGTCTGAGCGTGAACCGCCGTCATGGCAAACAGGCAGACCAGGCCGGATAGCAGATGGTGCCTGAGTCCGGACTTTAAAGCAGTTGACTTAAAATGAACGATAGTTCTTGTTGTCATGAGTCAAGCCCCGTTTATTGGCTGTTTATTGTTTGTGCTGCCTACCACAAGGTGTCAATGAGCTCGCAGTTCAGCAGCTTTTTATCAGCGGTCACAAGCTGAGCATTGTGAATGACCGATGTGGCGGAAATTACTCGATCGGCCGGATCGTTACTGATTTCTGGACCAAAATGTGTTGATAGTTCTGCTATTTCCGGGGAGATCTGTATGACTGAGATATTGCGTGATTGAAGGATGAGGTTGAAAAAAGTGGCGGCCGTTGTTTCTATCTCTATGCGTCCTTTTTTGATCAACATCGCGACCTCCCAAATCGAGATATCGCTAACCACAAGCGCGTTATTCTGGTCGGCACGGTCTATCGCTGTTTTGGCCTTGGGGCTTAGCTGGCGCTGATCCAGGGCGTCCCAGATAATGGCGCAGGTGTCGAGCAGGATCATTGATTCGCGTCCCAATCAACGTCAATCGGGCTTGTAACATCACGGATCTTTGCCGTTTCAGACAGTGCACGGAGCTGATTTTTCGCAGCTTCCCGCTGCTCCACAGGCGGCGACAGGGTCGCCAGGACCTTGCCATTGGTGGTGACAGTAATGTGCTGGCCAGAATTTGCTTTTTCAAGATATTTCAACAGATTGGCTCTTAGATCACTTATGTTTACAGTTTCCATGGAGGTGTCGGCCAATATTGTACAATGTGTATGTACAATATAGTGCCGCACACATCGTAATGCAAACTCTCCCATAGATGTTTGTAGCACACGCTGTCAGTATCCTGAGTGAGTTTATGCAGCCAGCTAATTTTCGCATCAATTCATCATTTCACAGGTTTTGCGGGCGATGATGATTTCCTCATCTGTTGGCAGCGCCAGCACTTTGATGTGGCTGTCCGCCTCTGACACAACGGTCCGGTTCTTACGGTTGGCTGCGTAGTCCAGTGATATACCAAGAAAGCCCAGGCGTGCGGTTATTTTTTCACGCACCTCGGCGTCATCTGCTCCCATCGCACCACTGAAGATCAGTGCATCCAGGCCGCCCAGATCGGTCACCAGCGCGGCGGTCTCGCGCGCGGCCATGGCGCAGAACAGGTTCACCGCCTGCGCCGCGCGGGGGTCGTTGCTGGCTGCCAGATCACGCATATCGCCGCTGATGCCGGATACACCCAGCAGGCCGGATTGTTTGTAGAGAATCTCTGCCACTTCTTCGACTGACCGGCCGGTATGCTGGCAAAGATACAGCACCACGCCGGGATCAAGGCGGCCGGGGCGGGTGTTCATCATCATGCCCTCGAGCGCGGTCAGGCCCATGGTCGTGGCCACGCTGTGGCCGTTGCTGATCGCGCAGGCGCTGCAGCCGCCGCCCATGTGCAGGGCGATGACGCGTTTGCGTTCGCTGTCCCGCAGATGATCAGCCATGGCTGCGGTGAGGTATTCGTAGGACAGGCCGTGAAAGCCGTAGCGGTAAAGCTGGTGTTCTTCCACCAGTTTCCGCGGCAGGGCGAAACTGGCTGCTTCGGGCCTCTGGGTGCGATGAAAACTGGTATCGAAGCAGGCCACCTGCTGCAGATCCGGATCCAGCTTCTGCAGTGCCTCGATCAGGCGCATGTTATGGGGCTGGTGCGAGGGGGCAAAGGGGATGAGCTTCGTCAGGTTGTCCATCACCTCGTCATTGACCACCACCGGGCCTTCATAATAGGGGCCGCCGTGCACAATGCGATGTCCGGCGGCGGCGAGCCTGAAATCTTCTGCCTGATCGTTCAGAAAGTTGAGTATCCACGCCAGGGCCTGTTCATATCCTTTACCCACGTCCGTGGCGGTAGTGATGGTTTTGCCGTCGCCGTCCTTGACCTCCAGTGTCATCCTGTCATGGATACGGTCAGCCAGAAATCGGAAGCGCAGCTCCGGCCCGTCAGCGGTATACAGGGCGCTTTTCAGGCTGTTGGAGCCGGCATTACAGGTCAGGATATACGTGCTCACAGCTTGGACTGTGCCTCCTGGTGCCGGGCATAAAACACGGCGAGAGCGGCGGAGGCTACACGCGCGCCGACGTCTCCCGCCCGACTGGTCAGCATGATCGGGACACGTGCCCCGACCACCAGTCCGGCCGCGTTATAGCCGGACAGGTATTTCATCTGTTTGTAGAGCATATTGCCCGAGTCGATATCCGGCACGATCAGGATATCGGCATCGCCGGCCACTTCGGAGCGGATATGCTTGGCCTTGGCCGCTTCCTTTGAAATCGCATTATCAAACGCCAGCGGGCCGTCCACGATACCGCCGGTGATCACGCCCCGCTCAGCCATCTTGGAAAGCGCAGCCGCATGGATGGTGGAGACAATGTCTTCGGTGACCTGTTCAGTGGCCGACAGGATAGCGACCTTGGGGGTGCCTTCCCGACAGGCCCGGAACAGGTCGATGGCGTTCTGGGTGATGTCCTTCTTGTGGGCGAGGGTGGGCCGGATATTGACGGCGGCGTCACTCAGGAACAGCGGTTTGGGATAGTTCTCATGCGGTATGTCAATCAGGAACACATGACTGATCCGCCGCCCGGTGAGCAGCCGCTTGCCCTTGTCCATGACCGCGCGCAGCAACTCGTGGGTGTGGATATGGCCCTTCATGAGCGCATCAACCTCGCCACTGGCGGCCATACACACACCTTTATCGGCGGCCTCGTGGCCATGTTCGGCACCGATCAGCTCAAACCCGGACAGATCGGCACCCAGCTCGTCCGCCGCCTTGCGGATGAGCTGCTCCGGGCCGATCAGCACCGGGACAATCAGACCCGCCTTGGCCGCCTCAAGAGCGCCGGCCAGTGAGTTGTTGTCAACCGGATTGACGACTGCGGTGCGCAGCGGCGTGATGTCTGTTCCGAGCCCCCGGATGAGTTCCCGGTAAAATGGAATGGCATCCGGTCCCTTGCCTGTGGTGACGTTGCTTTCGCTCATGGCTATGCTCTCTCGTCCGTGTACTGTCATTATCCTACACGAAATGCCCAACTTGCGCCGCTTCGACCCTCGCCTTGTTAATGTGCGGCGCTGCCCGAGTTGTGCAACCCTGCCAGACGCTCTAACATGCCTGCTAACGATGCCTTCCATTGATACCACCAAGACGCTACGACGGAAGGCCAAAACAAAAACGTACGGAGTGTTGCCATGCATACTGCCCATCGGTTAACCGCTTTTAAACAATTGATCTGTCTGTCATTCATTGTTGCCCTGGCGGCTCCGGTGCATGCGGACTCGTGGCCGCAGCAGGAAGCCGGCGCCGAAGCGGCCGGGTTTACCGAAGCGGCTATCGACAGACTTGATGCGGCCATGCAGGAGATCGTCGCCAATCAGGACGTGGCCGGTATGGTGTGGATGCTGGGCAAGGACGGTGTCATTGCCACCTATGAGGCGGCCGGTCTGGCCAGCGTTGATGATCAGGTACCGATGACCCGGGATTCCCTGTTCCGTATCTACTCCATGAGCAAGCCGATAACGGGCGTGGCGATGATGATGCTGTGGGAAGAAGGGCTGTGGGACTTTGATGACCCGATCAACAAGTTTGTCCCGCAGTTCAGCAATCTGCAGGTGCTGGCCAGCTACGACGACGCTGGCAACGTGGAGCTGGAGCCGCTTGCGCGCCAGCCCACCATGCGTGAGTTGATGAGCAACACGGCCGGCTTTGCCTATGGCCTGTTTGGTGATGACCCGGCCAACAAAGCGTTTCAGGATCAGGGCGTTCTGGCCTCTGCGGACCTGGATGAGATGATCGAAAAAGTCGCCGGTATTCCCTTGCTGGCCCAGCCCGGTGAGCAATGGTATTACTCCATCGGCATGGACATTCAGGGTTATATTGTTGAGCAGCTCACCGGTATGAGCTTTGGTGAATATCTGCGGCAGAATTTGTTCGAGCCGCTGGACATGATGGATACGCGCTTTTATGTGCAGCCGCAGGATGTGGCGCGCTTTGCCGAGGTGCACTACTGGGACGCCGACACTCAGCGTCTGGTCCAGCAACCGCATCGCACTGATCGGGCCGGATATCTGGATCCCGAGCGTCTGGAGTCCGGTGGCGGCGGCCTGGTGTCATCCGCCCATGACTATGCGCGCTTTATCCAGATGCTGGTCAACCAGGGTGAACTGGACGGCGCGCGCATTCTGGCGCCTGAATCGGTGCGCATCATGCGTACCAACAGCCTGACCGGCGAAGAGGACATGCGTTTTGGCATCGGCGGTCCCGGCCAGCCGGGACAGGGCTGGGGTGTGGATATGGCGGTGACCTATGATCCGCAGGCGGCCGGGTCCCCGCAGGGCCCCGGTACCTACTATTGGGCCGGCGCCGCCGGCACCTCATTCTGGATCGATCCCGTCAATAATATTTTCTGGCTGTCCATGATCCAGGCGCAGGGTCCGAGGCGGCCAGGAAGCGCCAATATGGGTGAAGTGGCCAGAGACATCATCTACGAAAGTCTTAATCAATAGTGAAATCGATTTCGTCGCCGTTCACTATCACCAGATAATCTCCGGCGGGAAGACCTTTGACGTCCAGCGGCAGCGTGATTTCAAAAGGTTCGATTACCTGAGCACATGCCACCAGCGTTTGCAGCGGTGTCTCGCCGACCACGACAAAAAACGTGTTATCTCGGCGCGCAACGGTTGTGTGCATCTCAACACACGGATTAGACATGTAACCCTCTATCCCCACCTCTACCTCGACCGGATCGGTAAAAAAGACTGCGACTGACAGCTCATCAATATGGGCGAGCTGCTTCCTGACCGCATCGACCACACGGAAATCGCCATTGGGCAGTGCTTGCAGGCGCACTTCCCGGTAATAGGCAGGCGCGTCCCCTTCCATTACAATGGCGTCGCTGATAGTAAGTTCACTGTCCTTGTAAATTACAGAGTCTGCAACTGCGCTGGCGGTGTGCAGCACACTGACAATCAGACACAGCATCAGGATTGCTGCGTTGCTCCACTTCATGCTGATCAAATTCATACGGCTTCCCTCTCGTTCACATCATTAAGTTTCATATTTCTGGCTTAATTGCCAGAAATTGGACGCATTGTGAACGTAGCTGAGGCCGATAGCTGTTTGAAACTTGTACAAAAAATGTGACTAATTGTACGGCCAGGAGAGAATAAAGCCGGCACCGCGGGTCTGATGTGTGTCTACCCGAACGTCACCGCCGTGGCGCTGGAGGATGCGCCGGGCAATGGCGAGTCCCAGGCCATATCCGCCGGACTGTCTGTCGCGACTGGTATCGAGTCTGGCAAAAGGTTCAAAAATACTTTCGTGATGTTCCTCAGGGATACCCGGGCCATCATCACGAACAAAAATGTAGGTCGTTTCATTCTCAACCGAGTAGCTTACGACGACCGCTGTTTCGGCATAGCGCAGGCAATTGCGCACAATGTTATGCAGCGCACGCGCGAGCAGGTCCGAATTAAAATGCACTTCACAGGTAGGGTCAGTGGTTGACTGAAGATGCACAGGAACAGCTGAATCCGCATACTGAGCCAGCTGCCGCTCCAGCCATGGAGCTATCCTGATGGCCTGCAACTGAAGCTGAAGATTGTCCTCACTGAGTTTGGCATAGGTCAGCATCTCATCGATCAGTCCTTCCAGTTCCTGCACATCGGTTTTCATGGCATCAAGATGCTCTGCCAAACGAAGCTCATCCTTGATTTTTGGAACCATTTCCATGGCAAACTTGAAACGGGCGAGGGGGGTGCGCAACTCATGCGCCACCGCATTGGTGAGCTCACGATGGGCGGTCACCAGATATTGAATGCGCTCGGCCATTCTGTTGAAGGAATGGGCGACCGGAAAAATGCTTGAGTTCTCGCTTACGGACACACGCGTTTTGAAGTCGTCACGCCCGAACTGGCTTGCCGCGTACCTGAGTGAACTCAAGTCGCGGTAAAATGGTCTGATCCACAAAAACAGCAGCAGAGCCACCAGGGCGTAGTAGCTGATGATGACAGTGCTCTCGATAAACGCAACTGATGGCGGTTCCGCTGGCAGCGGGCCCAATGCAACCACCTGTCCTGTCGCGGGCAGCATTTTGTACAGAATCTCACGTGATTCTCCATCCCGGTACGACGTGATCCGGCCATTGTCCAATGCCGCGAAAAATGCAGACTGATCTCCCATATCGGCCGGGTCGTACAGCGCGACAGGCATGCTCAGTGCGCTATCGAGCTCGGACCTCAGCGTGTCAAACCGGTTTGCAACCTGATCGGGTTCGGCGCCACTTTCCATCAACAGCAGTTCAATCATGGCGAATTGCGGTGCATATCGCTCTGTATTACCTTGCTCGCCGGACGGCAACAACCAGAGCAGCAGACTGTCCAATACCACGGCAATAATCAGGAAGCCGGCGGCGATCAGAAGGTAGGAGCGCAGAAACAGGAATGAGGTATGTGGGCTGTTCATCGCCCTCTAGCTCCACGCGTTAACAACAAACAGATAGCCTTTACCCCAGATGGTGCGGATTCGGTAGGGCTGCTCGGGGTTGTCGTGCAATTTTTTACGAAGGCGAGAGATGCGCACATCAACAGTACGGTCCAGGCCGTCGTACTCAATGCCGCGGATATTGTTGTAGATCGCGTCCCTGCTCAGCACAGTGCCTGCATTACGCGCCAGAAAACTGAGTAGCTCAAACTCCTGGGTTGTCAGATCGACTTCCTCCCCGTCATACGTGACCTGATGTGATTGCAGATCGACGGTCAGCCGGCCAAACGACAGTGCCTGATGTTCTGCGGTTCGTTGCACCGCCTGAGTGCGACGCAACAGTGCGCGCAGCCGGGCGAGCAGAACGGGTGGCTCAATGGGTTTGGTGACAAAATCATCGGCGCCCAGCTCAAGGCCCATGACATGATCAATATCGCTGCTTTTTGCGGTGAGAATCAGGATGGGGCCGGTAAATGTTTTACGTAGTTGAGTGCAGACCTGTAGCCCGCTCATACCGGGCAGCATCAGGTCCAGCACAATAATATCCACAGCACTGGCATCAAAATCGGCGACGGCCACGTCTCCTTTATGCTGCACACTGACATCAAAATTCTCTTGGGTCAGATAGTCCCGCACCAGACTCGCCAGGCGAACGTCGTCTTCGATCAGTAACAGACGCACCGCGGAACCATGTGTTTGCGCGGAGCTGCTTTGAGACGATTGCAACTGAGTCATTAGAATATACTCCAGGCATGACGGCGGCGACGGCGGGTATCGCGCAGATCACGCTTGATGACAGGGATCGCGATCTCGCTTAGCACTTCAAGGTTTTCTGCATCCAGCAATTGGATAAGGATATTTTCCGGCTGTGCCAGCGCCGTGGAAAACGTGCCCGCCTGTTGTGCCTCCCAGCATTGCAGAGACTCTGACTGTCCGTGTAAATGTAAACAGACATTCCTGCTTGTTGTGGACGTCCATGTCACCAGCAACTGTACTGAGCAGGCCTGTTCACCGGCGGGCGTCACACAAATCCGGGGCCGTGCCTCCATGGTCACCTCATCACCGGATGCTGCTGCCTGCAACGAGGCGGGCGTCAATATCCATAGCAACCCTGCAGCCAGCAACCGAACCGCAATAGGAAACCCCACAGCCCAGTGCGCCGTGTCTGACACTATCCTGCTCTCCGTGAAATTCTTTGGCATTTTGGTGCAGGATTATTTCAACTGATAATAGAGGCCAACAAACGCCGTATTCACACTTCCTCTCTCGATAATGGGACTGCGCCGGATGGCGCTGCTGAGTTGCTCGCGTTCCAGAACCCCGACCAGTCTCCAGCGTTCGGATAACGCGTGGCTGGCGGAAAATCGGATTACACGGTTAATGCCCGAGCCGGGGGAATACGCCATGCGACCATCAATGCGCTCCTCCGGACGAACACCATAATAATAGTTAACAAGATCGCTGCTCTTCCATTCCAGTCCGAGTGTGAGACTGAATTCGCTGGACCGGGTAATCCACGGATAAGAATAGGAAAGCCAGGCGGTTTGCCCGTGATGGGTGCCGCTGACATCGGTCAGCAACTGTGCCTGCAGGTCACCCCAGCGGCTGAGGTAAAGCATTTCCACGCCGGAATTAACGGCAAAATCGCGTTCCGGAAGCGATGTGTCCAGTTCTTCAAACACCAACGTTTCCAGTTGCTCTTCGTTGAGCGAATCAAGATCCGGTGCTTCGCCGCCGGCAATGCCGAGCACGCCCAGACCTTTATCTTCGGCCAATTTTCTGAGGCTGAAGATATCCAGCCCGGAGCTGCCGTTGCTCAGGTAGCTGAAGTAATTGCGCTCGTTATCAACGGTAAGCAGCGCATTGGCCGAGAACTGAGCAGTTTCCCTGAAGATGAAACCAATATCGCCATTGTCGAAAAACCATCGCTCGCCGTACCACGCCAGATCAATAGTAGCGTTCAGGTTCAAGTCGTCAGAGGCAACAAAGGGGTTTTGCCGTTGGCCATGGCCCAGGGCCGCGCCTATGGTCCACCGGCTTTTATTTGCGTCTTCGGCCTGTTCCGCCAACCCCTGTTCCGCCAACCCCTGCGCCGCCGACGCCGGAACAAACATTGGCTGCATAAGAGAAACGCAGAGCAGAACCCAGTGCCACGATGGCAGTGGAAGCGGAAATGATGTTCTGCATGGGCGTGGGCTCAAGGTTTTGTACGCAGATTCAACAAGGTTTATGAGCCGGTAGTTTATCCCATCGCAGAGGATCTTTTGTATTAGATTTGGCGTTGTTTTGTAACCAATCGTAAACGAACTTTGCCAGCCTACTCTGCCCGGGTCATTGTCCATTCGCGGGTAGAGCCCATGGCCGTGGCGGTGCCGGTTGCCTGATCTCCCTGAACCGTGGCGGACATTTGATAGGTGACTCCTGAGTCGCCGCGGACCAGATCGAAGCTGATAGTGTTGCCATTAACCGTGCCGTTGCTGATGGGCCAGACGCGACCGTCATCCAGGGCAAACTGACCGATCATTGCAGAGCCATCCACAAACAGGTCGACGACTGCGGTGACGTCTCCGGACGGGCCGGTCATAACAAAGTCCCAGAGGCCGTCGGCGGAATCCTGTGCGGACAAGGTGGCAGGCAACGTGAAGAAGAGGGTTATAAAAAAGGCGAAAAGCCGGGATTTCATGCGAATGCTCCTATGGGCAATTGATACTTTTGGTATACCCCACAATAAGGGGAGGGTCTGATTAAAGTCAACTTGTCTGGCAAGGGACTGTCAGCTATCAGCGCACATGGTAGTATCAAAACTCCACGGACGGGAGAGTCACCATGAAGGAAAAGCAAGCACGCGTGCATTTGCCCTTTCCGGTTTTATTTCGTAGCATCAGGCTTGAATGCATGGATTGCGTACAACCGGAGGCGCGATAGCGCACACAAATCTGCTTTAATGTGGAGACTGAAATGGATTACGGTCCCTCAAAATCTGACCAGAAGCACGCCCTTATCTACTTTGCCCGTTCCGGCTATGCCGCGCGCGGGGCTGTTTACCTGTTGGTAGGCGGCCTGGCGACCCTTGCCGTTTTTGGCCCGGGCGGGCAAACCGAAGGCAGCCGCGGCGCTCTGCAGTGGGTGCTGGGCGTGCCCCTCGGGGATGTGCTGTTGGCAGCCATCGCGTTCGGGCTGCTGGGCTATGCGACCTGGCGCAGCATACAGGCGATCAAGGATCCTGACGGCCACGGTAAGGACGCCAAAGGCATAGTCATCCGCGCGAGCATGCTGGTGAGCGCGGTCACCCACACCCTGCTGGCTGTTTTTGCTGCCAGCCTGATATTCACCTTTGAAAGCCCGTCGGGCGGCAACGGCGGGGGCGGCAACCAGGGCGTGGCCGACTGGTTGATGGCCCAGCCTTTTGGTCGCTGGCTGGTGGGCGCTGCTGGCCTGATCCTGATCGGTGTCGGGCTGGCGCTGTTTGTGAAGGGCTGGAAAGCCAAATTCGAAAAGTATTTTGACATGCCCGCGGACACGCAGACGTGGGCCTACCCCCTGTGTCGCTTTGGGCTGGCAATGCGCGGCCTGGTATTTGCCATTGTCGGGGGATTTTATCTGCTGGCAGCCTATCGAGTTAATCCGCAACAGGCGGGTGGCATCGCCGAGGTATTCAGCGAGATTCGTGAACAACCCTTTGGCCCGTGGTTGCTTGCGTTTGTGGCGACAGGACTGTTCGCCTTTGGCGTGTACAGCGTGCTGGAGGCCATCTACCGCCGGGTTGATCCCAGCGCCTGACGGCACCAATGAGAAGTCGGGTCGGTAAGGCGTTGACATGGAGCTTAGGGAGGTCGCGTGGTTGATACCGTATCCACATTGGCGGAATGGAGTGTCGCTATCATCGAGATAGTGGGGATCCTGATCATCGCCGTGTTCGCGAGCTACGCTCTGTTGGTCAAGCCGGTGGTGCTATTCAGGCAGGGCAAGGCGGAGACAATATTTCGTGAAATCCGGCAGAACCTGGGGCGCGGCATTCTGCTGGGCCTGGAGTTTCTCGTGGCGGCGGACATCATCCACACGGTGGCCGTCGAGCTGACTCTGCAGGCAGTCGCCACTCTGGCCATTGTGGTGGTGATACGTACCTTCCTCAGCTTCGCCTTGGAGGTGGAACTGACAGGTCGCTGGCCCTGGCAAGGCGCGGACCATAGCCAGGACGCGTGACGGAACCTGAAAGGACAAGGCAATGTTTCTGGATGATCCAAGTGTGCTGTTGCAGACGCTGGTTGTGGGCAGCCTGGCGTACGTTGCCCTGGTATTCCTGCTGCGGATATCGGGCAAGCGCACCCTGTCCAAATGGAACGCCTTCGACTTTGTGGTTACGGTTGCGTTTGGTTCTGCGCTGGCCACGTCACTGTTGTCCAGGAACACCTCTCTGGTGCAGGTGGTGCTGGCTTTTGCGTTACTTGTGGCGCTGCAATGGATAATCACCTGGCTTTCGGTTCGCTCGCGCACTCTGGAAAGCTGGGTCAAATCACGGCCTCGATTGCTGCTGTTGAGGGGGCAGTTTCAGGCACAGGCTCTCAGAGAAGAGCGTGTCACCGAAAGCGAGGTACGTGCGGCACTGCGCACCAAGGGTATCAGCGGACTGGAAGATGTGGAAGCGGTGGTGCTGGAGACCGACGGCAGTTTCAGCGTGATCGAAAATCGCGGTACGTCGACGAGCGCGCTCGCCGACGTAAGGGGGTATCCGGAAGAGTGACCTGATTGCGCCGGATTACATCGCCGCGATCGCGTCGACTACGTCTTGCAGCAGCGCGTCCAGCGCCGCGCGATCGTAATACTGCTGGCCCATAAACACCGCATCAATCGTGCCGATGTTATTGATATCAGTCAGCGGATTGGCCCGCAGCAATATCAGGTCGGCCACCTTGCCTTCGCTGACGCTGCCGTAATCATCCTGAATGTTCAGGAACTCGGCCCCGTCCCGGGTAGCGGCGCGCAATGCCTGCGCAGGCGTCAATCCGGCTTTGACCAGTTCCTTGAGTTCATCGTGGGCGCTGGCGCCGAAGTAGGAAAAGCTGTCGCCTGAATCGGTACCCATCAGCACACGCACGCCCGCCTGATGTGCCTGTCCGGTCAGTGTCAGGCCTTGCTGATAAAAACCCGCAACAATGTCCCGCTCATCCGGAGAGGGCGCCATGGCCAGCATGTTGTCCGCATCTGCATCCCAGCTTTGCAGCACTTCCGGCCATATGTATTGTCGTCGCGGATCATTGCGAAAGGCGCTGTCGCCGGCCATGGCGTCCATGCGCCGGGTGACGTGGGTCGGGACGTACCAGGTGTCATTGGCCACCATGGCCTGAAATACCTGCTCGCACTGGGTGCTGTCGTGCTCCTCCACCATGCGCTGCAGCCACGCGACTGACGGATTCTGGGTGCGTTCTGTGGAACGGAATTCGGCCGAACCGGGGAAGCAGTCAAACAGCAGGTCCCTGGCGTGTTCCAGGCTGTCCAGGCCGGAGTTGGCCGCCTCGGTGACGGTCATGGTGACGGGCAGGTGGCCGGCTACCGACAGCTCGCGCTGTGCCGCTTCATCGGCCAGCCAGCGGAACGCCTGCGTACTGAGCCGGAAATAGGTTTTGATCACGTCGACACCGCGGTTGTCCATCTCGGCTACCAGGCCACGAATCTGTTCTTCGCTCACCTCATAGTCCCACGGCGGATTGACCGGAAAGCTGCTGAGCGCCAGAAAGCGCGGGCCGGTCAGTTCGCCTGCATCAATCTGCTGCTGCCATGTCTGCATTTGGGGCAGGCAGGGCATGCCCGGCTGGGGGTCATCACATTCGGAATTCATCTCCCGAATGCCGGTCACCCCGTGAGCGACAAATTGCGGAAATATCAGGCTGGGCGCCAGCGGATGTCTGATGTGAGCATGCATGTCCAGCAGACCCGGCATAAGAAAGCCGTTCTGACCGTCAATCTGTTGGATGCTGCCTGCGTTTTCAATCCCGTCAGTGATGGCCGCACCGATGCGCGCGATGCGCCCGTCGCGGATCAGCACCTGCTGATTGGCGGTCACGTTGCCAGACTCGACATTGATGATATTGACCGAGTGCAAGAGCAGGGTGTCAGCGGATGCCCAGCTGCCAAGTGCCAGCAGCAGGGTCAGGGCTACGGCGATGCTGCCGGATAGCATTCTGGAATGATTCATGGTCGTGCTCCATGTTGATTGCCGACAAGGCAAGTTTATTATGGTCCGTTTGGTTAGCCTACGCACGAAGATAATCAAGAACCGCGCCAACTTCCAAGTTATTGAAAAGAAGTAAAAAATATTAATCCCGGGCGTCGGTTTAAAATGAAATACGCTATTCAGTGGCGAGTTTGGCGAAAAACTTGGTGTAATCCGGATAGATCGCATTGCCGCGTACTACACGCAGGCGCTCTGAAACGCCCGAACTGTTGCCGCGGAAATGTTTTCTGCCTTAAGAGTTCAGCGGAGAGCGCGAGCGTGCTGGTGCCGGCGACGCCCCTTTGCGCGACCGGTCCATCGCCATCAAAAACAGCACGCCCGCAATGGTCAGTATCACCAGCAATCCTGGCAAACCTGCAGGAGAAAGTGCATCACTGCCGAACTTGATGGTGTAAGCGACTACCAGCAACAACAGTACCGTCGCCGTCAGACGCTGCAGCAGGCGCTTGTACCTGACTTCATCGCGGTCTGGTAAAAAAAGGCCGGCGGTCATGGTCACCAGCAGGCCACCCCAGAAAATCGCACTTGAGGGCAGGTGGAGGATGACCTGGGTAAAGCTGGCAATCGCAATGGCCAGCGGCATGCCCCAGACCACGCCTGGCCAGATCAGGTTGAGGGCGTCACGGTATTTGCGTTTCTCCAGCCAGATGTTGATGCCGGAGGCAGACACCACCGTCAATGACAGCCCAAGTATCACGTATAACAGTTTAGTGATCACGCCGGCAAAATTGCCAAAGTGAATACGGTAAACGGAATACAGAATCTGCTGCGCAGGAGCGCCCTGCGTGTAGCCGGCGGTGTCCAGGTAGTTGCCGGCAGTGTCAAAGCGGTAGTTCTCTGACCAGGCCAGCAGACCGGGTTGTTGCACATAAAACTCCATGAACCGGCTGTCGGTATCTGCATCGTGCACCAGCATATACAGCAGTTTACCATCGGGTGACATCTCGTTTACCGTTTCCAGTGCCCGGGCGACGCCGTAAACGGGTGCCTGATTCTCCAGTGCGGGTTCGGCAGGGAAAACTGTTTCAGTCACCGACGCCGGCGTCTGCCCGTCCATGGACAGGGCAAACATGCCAACCAGCAGCATGACAAATCCGTAGTAGGCTCCGGTCAGACCGATCATCAGATGAAACGGCGCGCCCCAGACGCTGAGCCGGTTATGCAGGTCCACCTGTCCCAGTCGGCCTTTACCGCCGGAGCGCAGTTTAAAGGCATCCTTGACGATGGACGGGTGCGATAGAAAGCCGGTGATGATCAGTGCGCACAGTAATGCACCCAGTGCACTGACAATCACGATGCCAATGTTCACCGGCAAATGCAGATTGATGTGCAGGCCAACCAGCAAATTGGTCAGATCATCGATGGCATTGGCGCCCAGGCTGCCGTCCTGATTGACATACCGACCTTCGGTGTCGCTGGAGAATTTGTAGCGCGGGAGCGCTTCGTTGGGAAACACGATGTACATGTGCTCGGTGACGTTGGTGTCACTGCTGGCGATGTACTGGTTAAAACTGTTTTCCAGCACCTGCGGAGCGATGACCACATTTTCTTCCGCGACCGGCTGCTCCCAGCGCTCTATTTCTTCATAGAACACCACCAGTGTGCCACTCAGGCAGATGATGAACATCAGTCCGCCCACCAGCAGGCCCAGCCAGGAGTGACTGGAGAGAGAACTTTTAACGAGTTTGGCAGGAATATTCATAGACGTGGTCAGCCAGGTAGTCGAATTTACAATCAGATGAACAGGGCAATGCCGCCGAGCACAAACAGTGTCGCGATGACCGTGACAGGTCTGGCCAGTTTGTCCTGGGCAGCGATCCAGGCGCTGAGCGCGCCCCACAGTACCGGCCACAGGAAAATGGACACAGCAATTTTGTTGAGTAGCGTCCACGGCAGGTAAAGCACGATGGCGACACTCAGCATCAGCGACAACTGCCCCGTGGCCGGCACCGACAACAGGAACAGGCCACCGTGTTTCACAATGTCGGCAATCTGAGGCCTGGCCAGTGCCTGATAGGGTCGCAAGGCAGCGCGAGTCTCACTGTTACGGGGTTCAGTTGCCGCTGTTACTGCGCCTGCTGTAAACGTGCCAAACAGTACGGCAAGCCAGGTCAGACACACAAAGGTGATGGTGGCATACATGACGCCAAACTCCGGCCCGAAGACTCGAGACCAGATTACCGCCGATGCCAGTGCCAGCAGCCAGCCAACGGCCGCGATCATGGGTTTGCCACGCTCGCGCCAGCTCCAGTATATACACGCTACTGCCAGCAATGACGCCAGCCCAGCCAGTACGCTTGCCATCATCTTCAGTAGTCCCACTTGACCGACAGGCTGTAACTTCGGGGCTCGGCATAGTAGGACTGCTCATACTTGACCGAACTCAGATACTTTTCATCGGCAACATTGTTCAGGTTCAACGCCAGGCTCAGCGCATCACTGACGGCGTAGCTGGCATAACCGCCCAGCACCGAGTAACTGTCCTGACTGATGCGGCCATACGCCGAGTCAAAGTACACTTCATCCTGCCAGCGCAGTGACAGACCCATGTTCAGCTTTGCTGACCACGCCGGATTCCAGTCGGCCAGCATCTTGAATGAATTGCGCGGGATAAAGGTGCGCGCTTCATCGTTATTGGGATCTTCCAGTTTCAGGTGGGTATAACCGGCCTGAATGCGCAACTGTTCAGTCAGATTGCCTGCGATTTCCAGCTCAATACCGTCTGCTTCGACATTGATGCCGCGGTAAATCGCATAGGTAAAATCATCGCTGTAGTCGGTGTCATCAACACCATCGCCGTCGCTGTAGGCAGAAAACTCCTGCAGGTTCTGCTGTTCTGTTTTGAACACCGCGACACTGGCCAGCAGGTTATTGTTGAACTGCTTTTTCAAGCCCAGTTCATAACTTTTGCCTTCGGCTGAACCCAATGGCTGCAGGTCTTCGTTCAGGTAATATTGCGGCTGGTAAATGTCGCTGTAGCTGGCATACAGGTTCAGGTCATCCAGCACTTCCCAGGTCAGACCCAGGTAGGGGCTGCCGCCATCTTCATCTGAATCTGTCGACACACCCCAGCTTACGCCGCGATTTTTGTAGTCGACCATGCTCATGCCCAGAATGACGTTGATGTCGTCGGTCATCGACAGCAGCAGTGAGCCATACAGTCTGTTCAGTGACATTTCATCGAGCGCCGCCTGGGTGGGTGTGTCCCAGACCGGACGCGGCACTTCATCACCGCGCCAGCCGGGGAACGACGGCATGGCATCAAAACCGGTCAGCGCGGCCGAATCCAGCGTGCCCGAATCGCTGTCCGCCAGGCTCAGGCCCAGATTAAACTGGTGCTGCTGATCCCAGGCGGTAAAACTGCCCTGCAGTTTGGAGTCCCACATCAGGGTGTCGCGATCACCGTCGTACTTGCCGGGATAACCGAACATGCCCAGACCGGTATCGGCGTCCAGCCCGGTGTTCCAGTACACATAAAAGACTTCCGAGTTTTCTTCATAATCGGTCTGGGTCACGGTGCTGGTCAGTTGCCAGTCATTGGAGATCTGCCAGCCCAGTTCCACAAATGCGGTCTGGGTCAGCGTGTCCCAGTAAGTCCAATCCATGGTGGTTGAGGTCGAAACGGGAAAATCGGCCTGCACACCGTTACTGTAAATGATGGGCGCCGCACCCCACAGCACGCCGTCGCTGTTGTTGTCCTGATGGGTATAGCCCAGAGCCACGGTGACGGCGTTGCCAATTTGACCATCGACGATCACGGAGCCGACGTTGCGATTGTTGCTGTAGTGATCCAGCCAGCTGTCCTTGTCCTGGTAGACGCCGGTAAAACGCATGGCCCAGCGGCCGCTTTCGGTCAGCGGCGTGGAAACATCGGTGACGATGCGGCGGTCGTTCCAGCGGCCAACCGTCAGCGTGGTGCTCATATCAAATTCATTACCCGGGCGCTTGCGCACATAGTTGACTGTGCCGGAGGGGTTGCCCAGGCCGGTAATCAGGCCGTTGGAGCCGCGAATCACCTCGACTTTCTCGTAAATGGCGGTATCCAGATCGCCCACCACCAGCGTACCAAAAGGCACGCCAATGCCATCTACATGCATGCTGGTGATATCAAAACCGCGCGCATTGTAATAGGTGCGGTCGGTCTCTGAGGAGTCGACGTTGATACCGGTGGTCATCTCCAGCATGCTGTTGATGTCTTCCAGGCCAAAGTCAGCCAGTGTCTGCGCATCGAGGATGGTCAGCGACTGCGGCGTTTCATAGACATCAAGATCCATGCCGGTGGCGCCGCTGCTTTTGCGATCCTCACGCATGGCCTTGATGATGACTTCCTCGATCTGCGAAGCCTGCGCGTCGGCGGCCACGGATAGCTGAGGAATTGAACAGGTAACTGCGTAGGAGAAAATGGCGAGTGTCAGTGCGTTGCGTTTCATTGAACCGGAATCCTGCCTGAGAGAGTTGGTGTTTGGAAAATGAAGGCAGTATAGCGGCTTTGAATGATATTGCAAATGCGAATCTTTCCTATTTAGATTTCACTGACAATCCCGCAGCATCTCCGCGAGCCTGGCTGACCCCAGTTGCTCCATGGCGGCTATATTTTTTTCGGGGATCTGTTCCGGCTCGGGGTAGTTGGCGAGCACCGCTTCCAGGCTGTCTTCACGTAGCAGCTGCAGGGTTGGCCAGGGTGCGCGGTTGGTATAGTTTTCTGCGTCGCCGGGCAGGGTGCCGGCGAATTGATAGTCGGGGTGGAAACTGGCGAACTGAAACTGCCCGGTCCAGCCGAATTCTTCCAGCAGGGCGTCGGCCAGGTCCAGGAAATCATTGTAATCAAGAAAATCACCGAGCATCTCCGGGATCACGATCAACGTGGTTTCCGTCGCTGCGGGAGGCTGTGCATCGAGCCAGGATAACTGACTCTGTAACTCTTCCAGTAACGCCTCATTATTACGCGCATCACTAACCACGATTTTTACCTGGCCGTTTTCGACCGGTTGGCGGGCAAATGGGCAGAGGTTGAGCCCCACCACAAATCGGGCTATCCATGTGCGCATCTGGATTTCGATGTCAGCGTATTTTGTCTCAGTGTTTTCGCTCATAGTTATGCTTCTCTTGTCAGCTCTGATTCAGTAACAGGTGTTCAGGGAGGGACGTAACATCTGCCGTCAGGCATGCTCTCCCGCAGCGTGGCCCGATGCCCAGGCCCATTGAAAATTGTGGCCGCCCAGATGCCCGGTCACATCAACTACCTCGCCAATGAAGTACAGGCCGGGATGGTTGCGTGCTTCCATGGTTTTTGAGGACAGTGCATGGGTGTCCACACCGCCCATGGTCACTTCCGCGGTTCGGTATCCCTCGGTGCCTGCGGGCCAGATTTTCCAGGACTTGCACGCTGACTGCACGCGCTGTATGTCGTCCTCACTGAGTTGCTCCAGTGGTTTGTTCTCCAGCCACAGATCACACCAGCGCTGGGCCACCCGTTTGGTGAGTTGCTCGCCGAGCAGGTTCTTCAGCTCCAGCCTGGGCCGTTGTCGTTGCATTGTGTGAATGTGTTCCGCCAGGTCCAGGTCCGGAAACAGGTCAATATCCATTGCCTCGCCGGGCTGCCAGTAGGATGAGGCCTGTAAAATGGCTGGTCCGCTCAGCCCTTTGTGAGTGAACAGGATGTTCTCGCGAAATGCTGCTCCTCCGGCGGTGGTGACGGTGTCCACGGACACTCCTGAGAGGTCCCTGAAGTTCGTGAGTTGCCGTGGCTCTAACGTAATCGGTACCAGGCCAGCTCGTGTGGGCAGAACCGGAATATCGAGCGAGCGGGCAAAATCAAAACCAAAACCGGTCGACCCAAGGGTGGGAACCGAATAACCGCCGCTGGCAATCACCAATGATTCGCAGCTGACCGGGAACGTCGGTGTCTGCAGGCGATGCGGACACCCTAACTGGATTTCGTTTGCCGGCGATTGCGTGAGCACGTGCACCCCCACCGCTTCGCACTCGTCCAGTAACAAGCGGACGATGTCTTTGGATGACCGATCGCAAAACAATTGTCCCAGCTTCTTTTCGTGGTAGGGCACGCCATGCTTTTCCACCAGCGCAATAAAGTCCCACGGGGTATAGCGGCTGAGGGCTGATTTGACAAAATGCGGGTTGGCGGAGATAAAATTGTCCGGCGTCGAGTGCATATTGGTGAAGTTGCAGCGGCCGCCCCCTGACATCAGGATCTTCTTGCCGACTTTGTTGGCGCTGTCCAACACCAGCACTCGTCGACCGCGCGCGCCCGCGACCGCCGCGCACATCAGCCCGGCAGCGCCGGCTCCTATGATCACGACGTCATATTCTCGATTTTTTGGAGTTGGCGATGTCATGGGCGTGCATTCTACACGTTCCCGTGACAGCACGACATTGGACACAATCCCTGATTAGGGGTAACGTTGACCTCCGCAGTTACAATAACAATGACGTGTTTTTAGGGAGTAAGGACAATGCTTAGAAGATCCCTGTTTACCCTGGCGATGGCAGCCATGCTGTCGCTGCTGGCCCTGCCGGCCAGTGTGCTGGCCCAACCCGATATCGAACCTGCTGAACCGTTCAAGGTGGGCACCTTTGCCGTCGGCAACGAGCAGTTTGCCGGCCTGGTGATGCGTGATGATTCGCTGATTGTGGACCTGGTAGAAGCCAACAAGGCGCTGGAGCTGATGCCGCAGTACGTGGGTGTCGACATGCCCGGCGACGTGCTGGGCCTGATCGAAGGCTACGAATATGGCCTGAAGTACCGGGTGTATGAGATCGTCAACGCGCTGGTGGAATCCGGCCTGTTGAGCGGTAACAACCGTCCCGACTATATCCATGCGGTTGAGGACGTGGATATCCGCGCGCCGATCCAGTACCCCAGCAAGATCATGAACGCGGCGGTCAACTTCTATACTCACGCCTGTGAAGGCTGCACCGAGGAGCAACTGGCCCAGCGCACCCGTGAGCGCCGTGAGAACCGGGGCGTGCCCTACCTGTTTCTGAAACCGAGTCGTGGCGCTGTCATCGGCGACGGCGAGAACGTGATCATGCCTTATGGCCGCGACGAGATTGAGTACGAAGTGGAGATGGCGATTGTGTTTGGCCGTTCCGGCAAGTACGTGTCTGCTGCCCGCGCCTATGATCATGTCTTTGGTTACATGGTAGCGATGGATATCTCCGACCGTGGCGGCCGTCCGCCAGGGGGCTTCAGTTCGGGTCTGGACTGGTTCGTCGGCAAGGGTCATGACACCTTTGCCCCGCACGGCCCATGGATTGTGCCCAAGGAGTTTTATGGCGACCCCATGGAGCGACTGCACCAGATCACCGTGGTGGATGGCGTTACCGTGCAGGAAGCCCGCGCCGGAGACATGATCCACAACATCCCGGAGCTGATCGAGTATGCTTCCTCGCTGATCACTATCTTCCCGGGCGATGTGTTGCAAAGCGGCACCTCCGGCGGCACCGGTTCAGGCCGTGTTGAGCGTGCTACCGGCTCCGGATACCTGGTTGATGGCGAGACCATCAGTGCCAGTATCGAAGGCATCGGGACGCTGACCCACCGTGTGGTGCGTGAGCAGAGTGTGCCGGACGATCTGTCCGGGGCGCAGTTGCCGCCGACGAGTACTTACCGTAATCAGTAATTGATTGATCGGGAAGGCAAAACCAGGCGTAAAAGCCCTGACATCTGATGTCGGGGCTTTTTTTTGTGCCCGAAAAAGAGGGAATAAATGGGTTTGTTCAATTAGTATTGAGATTTTTGACCGGAGGAGAGGCGTGGCCTTAGGGGACATGACGCGACAAAACAATAGATCTGCCCAGGCACTGCTTGGTGTTTTATTGCTGCTGATAGTTGCACTTGTGTCCGTGTCCAGCCATGCGCAGCCCGCCCCTGCCAACGCTGACAACCGGCCGGCCATAGTGGCGGCCCGGATCCCGGCAGGCATGGACGTGCAGCTTGACGGTTTTCTAGATGAAGAAGCCTGGGCTGCTGCGCAAGCCATCACTGAATTCCGCCAGCAGGAGCCCGTCGAAGGCGGCGTGCCCAGTGAACCGACCGCCATCCGTATTCTGTACGATGACGAAGCTCTATACATCGGCGCCATGATGTACGACTCGAATCCTGACGGCATCCTTGCCTACCAGTTGCAACGCGACGCCGGGCTCGGGACCGATGACCGTTTTATGTGGATCATCAGTACCTTCGACGACAACAGGACCGGATATTTCTTTGAAACCAACCCTGCAGGCCTGCTGGGCGACGGTCTGATTGAAGGCGGCGGTGGTTTCAACAAGCGCTGGAATGGCCTGTGGAATATTCGGACGGCCATCCGGCCCGACGGCTGGTCAGTGGAAGTACGTATTCCGTTTTCGACGCTGAATTTTGATCCCGCGCTCAATGCCTGGGGGATCAACTTTCAGCGCACCATCCGTCGTTACAACGAAGAGATTCTCTGGAATGGCTGGCGGCGTAATGAAGGGCTGTTCCGTCCCATTTTCACCGGACAACTGCTGGGGCTGGACGATCTCAGCCAGGGCCGGGGCATTGAGCTGAAGCCTTTTGTGAATGCATCCACCAGCCGCGGCCCGGCGGCGGGCGCCGACAGCGGTGAGGATGCCAAGGTCGGTATTGATGTAACCTATTCGCTGACGCCATCGCTGCGCGGTGCCCTGACGCTGAATACGGATTTTGCCGAAGTGGAAGTTGATAACCGCCAGGTCAATCTCACCCGGTTTCCGTTGCGGTTTCCTGAGCAGCGCGAGTTCTTTCTGGAAGGCTCCGGTGTGTTCTCATTCAATTGGGCGGATCCGTTTTTCAGTCGCCGGATTGGTCTGGTTGAGGGCCAGGAAGTGCCGATCAGCTTTGGCGCCCGCCTGGGTGGCCAGATCGGTGACTACGAAGTCGGTCTGTATCAGGTGCGTACCGACGACACCACACTGGAAAACCGTGATGGCTCTGCGCGCCCCTGGGCCGCTGAGGACTTTACTGTCGGGCGGGTGAAACGCCGCCTGTTCCGGCAATCCCATGTGGGCATGATCTACACCCGACGCGCCTCGGACGGGGTCACCGGTGAAGAGCGTCTGGAAGATCGCCACACCCTGGGCGCCGACTTTGATTTCTACACGTCGCAGTTTCTCGGTCAGTATAACGCCCAGTTTGAAGGTTTCCTGTCGTACCATACTGACCCGGTCGAGGGCGGCGATCTGACCTCGTCCAGTCGGCGCGCCCGTGGTGTACGCATGTCGTTCCCGAACGATCTGATTCGATTTCATTCATCACACCGGGAATTTGGTGAGAACTGGGATCCCGCTGTGGGTTTTGCCGACCGTCGCGGCTTCCGCCGGCATCAGCCCACACTGACAATCGCACCTCGGCCGCAGCGCTGGGAGTCGATCCGCCAGACTGAACATGAGATCCATTATGAACACCTGACGGATCTGGACAACCGTCTGCTGACCCGCAATATCGATGTCACACCGCTGCAGGTGAACTTTGAAAGCGGCGATCGCATGGAAATTGAAGTCGGACGCAACTTTGAAAGTCTGGACGGCGTTTTTACCATCTACAACAAAGATGATGAAACGATTCAGATTCTTCCGGGCGACTACTATTCAGACAGTTGGTCTGCCAGCGTTGAGACGGCCGGCCGGCGCATGGTATCCGGCGAACTGGAAATTGGACGTTCCGATTTTTGGGGCGGGCAGCGCGACAGTCTGGAGTTGACCGGTACCATTCGGCCACGTATTGGCGTATCACTGTCAGCCAACTATCAGCGTAATGAGGTCACGCTGCCGCAGGGCGATTTTGACACCAACCTGCTGCGCCTGACCTGGGCCTGGAACCTGAGTCCCTGGACCGCCATTACCGGCAACGTGCAGTACGATGACCTCTCCGATGTTGTGGGTGTTTACGCACGTCTGCGCTGGATAATCCAGCCGGGCAATGACGTGTTCCTGGTCTGGAGCAACAACTGGTTGTACGACGATGGTCCACTGCTCGACAGTCGTTTTACCACACTGTCCAGCGGCGGTACGCTGAAGGTGAATTACACATTCCGTTTTTAGGTCGGCTTGAATGTGATCTGTCTTTGTCTCACAATGAATCTGCGTCATTAATCTATCGGTAGATCAATAGAGGAGAAGGTTTATGGATGACTATCCTGCGAAAGACAAGCATTACGATCTGATAAGCACGCTCTATCACGCGGCAAAAGGCGTTGATTCACTCAAGCAATACGTCAAGGACGCCGAAGGTGACGAAGAGGCAGCCGCGTTGTTCAAGGAGGCTTTACGCAGCTATCAGGAGATAGGTGAAAAGGCCAAAAAGCTTCTGAAAAACCGGCTCGACTAGGTAGCCTCCCGCCTCGTTGCATGCGCTGGCATTTGCGTGTCAGCGCATGCGCGAACAACCCCCAGGCATATCAGTAGTTGTGCCACGTAATAGGTTGTCATCACTGCCACGCCTGAGTTTGCAAACGGCGTCACGAACAGATTGACCGCAATCAGCGTGTCGCTGACCATGAACACCAGTGCGCCGACGGCGACCCAGATAAACTGCGGGTCGTTCCGGAATCCAGCAGCAATCGCCATCAGGCTGATCGCAATCATGTAGGCGGTGACCGGTATCCGCATGTCGCCTGCTTGCGGCACTATCAGCAGGGTACAGACCAGTGCATACGCAATAATCAGGCACGCCCAGGGCAGGCGCCGGGGTTGCCAGCGAAACTGAGTCAGGAACAGGATAGTGTAGGTGACCTGCGCCAGCAGAAATGCGCCCAGGCCCTGTACAAAAAGCCCCTCCAACGCCAGCAGGATATCCCCGATTGCTGACAGCACCAGACCCAGTCCCAGTAACGTACGGATCTTGCCGCCGGTACGGCTCAGGGCAAGCTGCAGCAGCATGGCAATGGGAATGATCTTGAAGAACCAGCGCAAAGCCGATGGAATGAAGTCGGGCAGGGCGATATACAGCAGGCTGAAACCAGCAAAGATGATTAGCCACAGGGGCGTAACCGTCGATGAAACTGATCTGGCTAAGGTTTGATGAGTAGCTGTCATGTGCTGTTGTTCTCGTTATCAAGAGATACTCTGCTCGGTTTTTTACCGTATGTCCAGTCCCCGGTAAGCAGGGACAGGGCACGCTGCCCGAAACCTTGACGACATAAAATCAGAGGGGTAGTCTGATTGCATCGAATGGATTCGACGGGGTACGCGTATGACCCAGCCAGCATCTCCTCATCAGAAAATGGCACTCGACCTCCGCGTCAATGGCAAGCCTTATGCTGTTAACGTGGAGCCGCGCCGCACGCTGCTCGACGCACTGCGCCATGACTGCGGCCTGACCGGCACCAAGAAAGTCTGCGACATGGGCAATTGCGGCGCCTGCACGGTGATTCTCGACGGCAGGACTGTGTATGCATGCCTGGTGCTGGCGGCGGAATGTGAGAATCAGTCGGTCACCACGATAGAATGCTCAGATCAAGACGAAGCCCCGTGGCTGTCTGCCTTGCAACAGGCATTCATTGATCACGATGCCTTCCAGTGCGGTTACTGCACGCCGGGACAGCTTATGAGTCTCAGCGCGCTGTTTAGTAAAAATTCCACTCCCGATGAGCAAGCCATTACCGACGCGGTCGCCGGCAATTTGTGCCGATGCGGCGCCTATCGTCATATCCTGAAGGCCGCTTCCGCAGTCGCGGATGCCGAGCGTGCCAAGTGGGCAGACCCATGAGTGCCGCCGACAATATCGCTGAGCGCGTGCCAAGGCGCGAGGGCAGACAGAAGGTCACCGGCAGCGCCCGGTTCTCCAGCGATACGGAAATGCCCGGTCAACTCTACGCCGGCATTCTGCGCAGTCCCCATGCCAATGCCCGCGTGCGTTCGTTGGATGACTCGGCGGTGCGCGCGGTCCCGGGCGTCCGTGACGTCATCACCGCAGATGACGTTCAGGGCATGCACTGGTACGAGGAAAAGGTACTGACCTTCAGCGAGCGAGTGCGCTTTGTCGGCGATGAAGTCGCGGCGGTGGTCGCTGATACCGAGGAGGCTGTGCAGGATGCCTTGCGCGCCTTTGAGCTCGAGTACGATGTGCTCGATGCGGTTGTTGGTCTCGACGCGGCGTGCGCTGCCGATGCGCCGCAGCTGCATGACGACAAACCGGGCAACCTTGCCGCAGAGCCGCAGATCTACGAACGCGGTAATACTGGAAAGGGCTTTGCTGCGGCGGATGTGATCGTGGAGGCGACGTATGCCACACAAACTGCATTACACAACGCGCTGGAGCCCCATGGTTGCAATGCCAGCTGGGATGGAGAGACCCTCGATTTGTGGGTGTCGACGCAGGGCATCTTCGCCGTGCGCAAGGGCATCGCGCAGAAGCTGGGGTTGGCGTTAAACCGCGTGCGTGTGCATGCCGAGCACGTGGGCGGTGGCTTTGGCGCCAAACAGGTGGACTGGAAGCCCACGCTTATAGCCGCAGTGTTGTCCATGCGCAACAAACGTCCGGTAAAACTCCTGCTTGACCGCGAAGCTGAGAATCTGGCGGCGGGCAATCGCAACGCGACGCGTCAGCACGTCAGGCTGGGGGCAACACGCGATGGCCGTCTGTGTGCGATTGCCGCCCGCATCAGCGTTGATGGTGGCGCGTACCGGCTCGGCGGCGAGTCGAGCAACGTGGGTGGCTGCTATCAGCGCCTTTATGCCTGCGAAAATGTGCGCACTGAGCAGCGACAATATTACACCAACGCCGGCCCGTCGGTTGCCTTTCGCGCACCAGGGTTTGTGGAAGGTACCTTCGCCCTGGAACAGGCCATGGATGAACTTGCAGGCAAACTGGAGATGGACCCTTTCACACTGCGTGAACGCAACTATACAAAGACAGACCAGGTCACACAGAAACCTTACTCATCTCCCGATGCGCTGCAGCATTGTTATGCTGCCGCACGCGAGGCCTTCGCGTGGCCGACGGACGCAGCGGAACGCGACAGAGGGCGTAAGCGGCGCGGCATCGGCATGGCGGCAAGTGTGTGGGTGGGTGGCGGTCTTAATCCGCCTGCCCTGGCTGCGGTAAGCATGCAGGCGGACGGCTCGGTGACTGTTCACACCGGCGCCCAGGATATAGGTACCGGCACGCGAACCGTGCTCGGTCAGATTGCTGCGAAAACACTTGATGTTGCTCTGCAACAGGTAACGGTGCTGTTGGGAGACACAGCGGGTGAGCTTTATTCACCGACCAGTGCCGGCAGCGCCACACTGCCTTCCGTCGGGCCGGCGGTAGAAGCAGCAGCGGCAGAGCTGCGACAGCAAATTCTGCAACACGCTGCGGATTGTCTGGAAACCAGTGCAGAGAATCTGACACTGGTCGATGGTTGCGTTCGCGGAAAAGGTGATGCTCAACGCTATTTGTCTCTGGCAGAATTGGCTGCGTCGCTGCCGGCTGGGACATTAAAAGGCCGGAGCGCCAATACCGACAAACCTGATGACAGATCACTGAAGACGTTTGCCGTTCAGTGTGCTGAGGTTGAGGTTGACCTGGATACCGCGGAGGTTACGGTGCTGCGCCTTGTCTGCGCGCCGGACTGTGGAGCCGTGATCAATCCTCTGCTTGCCGATAGCCAGGTGATCGGCGGCGCGACCCAGGGTCTGGGTTTTGCGATGAGCGAGGGCAGGATCATGGATCGCAGTTCCGGCCTGGTGCTCAACGCCAATCTGGAAGACTATCTGGTGCCCACCATATTGGACGTGCCGCCTGTCACACATGCTTTAGTCAATCTGCCAGACTATTCGGAGAACCGGTTGGGCGTCAAAGGCCTTGGCGAACCGCCATTGATAGCGACGGCTCCTGCCATCATCAACGCCGTTCACGATGCGATCGGGTTAAGGGTACGGGAGCTGCCCTTGAATCATAAAAAGCTGCTGGATCTGATGTGCCAGACAGGAGATGTCCCATGAGGTCTTTTGCATACGCCAACAGCCGCTCGATGACTGAGACACTCGCCGGGCTGGGTGAAAACCGCCGTCCGCTGGCGGGGGGGACCGATCTGTTGCCGCTGCTGAAGTCGGACATAACCTCGGTTGCTGAATTAGTTGATATCAAGCGGGCTGAGTTGCCTGCAGGCATTACTGCAAGTTCAACGGGCATCAGCCTGGGTGCGTTAACGACCTTGTCCGACATAGCCACCAGTGCGGTGCTGGGCGGGCAATATGTGCTGCTGAAGCAGGCGGCGCAGCAAGCGGCCACCGTCCAGATACGTAACCGCGCGACACTGGCCGGCAATCTGCTGCAACGGCCACGTTGCTGGTACTTTCGTAACCCGGCCGCGAATTGCTGGCTGAAGGGCGGCGACACCTGTCTGGCGGTGGAGGGGCGCAATGAGCATCATGCGGTGTTTGATGACAGCCCCTGCAAGGCTGTGCACCCCTCTGATCTGGCCGGCTGTCTGCTGGCCCTGGAGGCCAGTGTCACCTTGCAGGATGCGCAGGATCAGCGACAACTGCCGCTCAGCGAGTTCTTTGCCGCCCCTGAAGATAGCAGGCGCTGTGAGACCCTGATCCGTCAGGATGAACTGGTGACCCGTGTGGATATTCCGCGCCTGGACGATGACTGGCGCAGCGTTTATCTGAAGGCGATGGACAGGAAAGCCTGGACCTTCGCGCTGGCGGGTATCGCCGTTGTGATGCACAAACAGGATGGCAGGATAGATACCATAAGGATCGTTGTTAATGGTCTGGCGACGGTGCCACGCCGGTTGCGTCAATGTGAAGACAGGTTGCGGGGAACATCCGGCGAGGCTGCTGACATAGAAGCCTCGGTCGACGCGCTGGCGGAGGGCGCGCAGCCACTGTCCGATAGCGGCTACAAGATCGCCCTGGCCCGCAAGCTGCTTGGTGCGGCGCTGCGCTGTGTGATCAATAGTGATACCGAAGTTGAGCGATCAGCAGCGCGCTCTCCGTGACCTTGTAAGCCATACGGTCTGTTTCGTTGATTCGACGTGACCAGTAACCGGCCAGGCCATGCTTAAGAGGTTCGGGTTTGCCGATGCCCTGATACGGCTCGCGCTGGGTCTCCCGGATCAATTTGTTGATCCGATGAAGGGTTTTTTTGTCGGTCTTTTGCCAGTAAACATAGTCTGCCCAGGCATTTTCCGAGAAAATCAGCTTCATTCAATCAGAGCCCTTTCCTGGCCGTCGCCCAGTTCCAGTTCAGCCACGGACTCCAGCAGACGCCGGGCGTTTTTGGGCGCACGCAGGAGATAGGCGGTTTCCTGCAATGCGTCATAGTCTTCCAGGGAGATCATGACTACGGATTGAGCCTTGTTGCGCGTAATAATGATGGGGGCGTGGTCTTCACAGACCTGCTCCATGGTTTTTGCCAGATTGGTCCTGGCGGCGGTGTAACTGATAGCGTCCATAATAAATACCTGTACAGAAAGCTGTTCCTGTACATTACGCCGTACAGGCTGCAAATTGGCAATCTGCGGTATGGCCCGGCGCCTGCTGCTGCGACCGGGATAAAATGATAGTCTTAAGATGTATAGCACGCCGCGTCAGGATTCACTTCATGTATACCATCGGCTACGCCACCAAACCCATCAACACCTACATTGACCAGCTGCTGCAGTTCGGCGTGACCGTGGTGGCCGATATCCGTTCGGTACCCTACAGCAAGGTGTTTTTTGATTACCATCAGGAGGCGCTGAAACAGCATCTGCACCAGGCCGGGCTGCGTTATGTGTATCTGGGCGACGAGTTGGGTCCGCGTTCAAAGGATCCGGCGCACTACGATGACAGCCATCAGGTGCAATTCGATCGGTTGATGCAGGCACCGTTGTACAAAACCGGAATACAGCGGCTGTTTGACGGCGTGGACAAGGGTTTCCGCATTGCCATGACCTGCGCCTGCAAGGATCCGGCGATATGCCATCGCAGTCTGCTGGTGGGATGGTCACTGAAGCATCAGTACGACCGCGAACTGCAGCACATTACCCATGACGGCATGTTGGAATCGCAGACGGCGCTGGAGCAGCGGCTGATGCCGCTGACCGGCACCATGCCCGACCTGCTGGCGGGTGATGCGGCGGCCCTGCAGCTGGCGTATCAGCAGCAGTGCCGGGCCTGTGCGTATCGTCGCCCGCCGTCTTAGGACACCGACGTCAAACGCTGCCGCAGGACATAGGGGGCGCGGCGTGTTATCTTTTTGATGGCTGCCATTCCCTGCACTGAAAGGAGGCTTGCATGGCCTGGACAACAACGCCCATTCCCGTGATCGTCGTGGCACTGATCGCCCTGCACTTTATCGCCTGGTGGGGGCTGCGTCTGAGCCTCTATCTTTTTCATCAGTCTGTGGGCGTTGCGAGGAAGGTCAGAGGACGGGAAGACGTCAGCGGACTGAGTAAACGGTTCAGGACCTCGTTTCCCCGCACCACCGGCATATTGGTCGCGCGACTCACGCCTGAACATCATACCGGCCTGGCGCTGACACTGGTTGTGGTGGCAGCAATCTACCTCGCCTCCCTGTTCGGCGGTCTTGTCGAAGATCTCATGGAAGCGGACGAACTCGTCCGGGTGGACGAGGGCATCAATCAGTGGCTGGATGTCATCCGTACCGACACCATGGTCGAAATTTTTACCTGGCTGACTGAGTTGGGTGGCTCACCCACGGCGATAGCGGTAGCGTTGGTGACCACCGGCTTGCTCTGGGGACATCCCCGTCGACACATGATTGTTCCGCTCTGGCTGACCATTCTTGGATCACAGCTCACTACCTACACCGGTAAATTTGTGATGGCGCGACCGCGGCCCGAATTCGTCACGGATGTGGTTGCCACCACGCCATCCTTTCCCAGCGGACATGCGACGACTGCCCTGGCCGTTTATGGCTTTATCGCCTATATTATTGCCAGCGACCTGACCACCACTCGGCAGCGCTTCGAACTGGTTTACTGGAGTGCCGTGCTGATTGCGCTGATCGGCTTCAGCCGGATGCTGCTGGCGGTGCATTACACCAGCGATGTGGCTGCCGGATTTCTGGTTGGCAGTTTCTGGTTGCTGGTGGGTTTTGCCCTGGCGGAGCACAAGCAACGCCGTACCCCAACCAAAACCCAACAATAGCCAAACCCCGGCCATAGGCAGGAGGCTAACATGACGCAATTTCCGCTATGGTTGCTGCTGGTATTGCTGATACTGGTCGTGGCAGCGATCTGGATCTATAACCGGTTAATTGCCGATCGCAATCAGGTGCAGGCGGCCTGGAGCGACATCGATGTGCAGCTGATGCGCCGGCATGAACTGGTGCCGATGCTGGTAGATACAGTCAAGGCTTATGCCGCGTACGAGAAAGCCACATTGGCGGCAGTGACGGAGCTGCGCAGCCGCAGTGAAGCCGCTGAACATCTGCCTGACAAGGCGGCGATCGAGGCCAGACTGGAAGAGGCGCTGCACAGAATCAACGTGGTCGCCGAAGCCTATCCGGACCTGAAAGCCGATCACAACTTTCGTCAGTTGCAAACCGAGTTGACCGCCATTGAAGACCACATCCAGTACGCACGGCGCTTCTACAATGGTGCGGTGCGCATTTTTAATACCCGTATTCAGTCGTTTCCGTATCTGCTGATCGCCGCGCCATTGAGGTTCAGGGCGGCGGAGTTTTTTGCTGTCAATGAAGCCCAGGAACGCGAGGCGGTGCCTGTGGAGCTGTCAAAATGAAACAACTGGCGCTTTTTTTACTGTTGCTGGTGCTGGGTGCGCTGTCTGGTGCGCCGCTTGCCGCGCAGGAACGCATCCTGTCCTATCACAGTGATATCGACATCGCTGCCGATGCAACCATGGAGGTCACCGAAACCATCCGGGTCCGGGCGGAAGGCACGCGGATACGGCGTGGCATCTACCGAGAATTCCCCACGCGCTACCGCGATCGGCTGGGCAATCGCTACCGGGTCGGGTTTGAGGTGCTGGAGGTCACCCGCGATGGTGAGCCGGAAATCTGGACCGCAACCGAGCGCGCCAATGGCGTGAGGGTTGATTTTGGGGGTGATGACTTTTTACCGGTACCGGCCGAGTATGAATACACCATCCGTTACCGCACTAACCGCCAGATTGGCTATTTTGAGTCACATGATGAGCTGTACTGGAACGTCACCGGCAACGGCTGGGATTTTGCCATTGGCCAGGCCAGTGCCACCGTCACCTTGCCGCAACCAGTGTCGGCCAGCGAGCTGAGTATGGAAGCCTACACCGGCGCCGCCGGAGCGCAGGGCCAGGCGTATGAAGCGAGAACCAGCGCCGGTACTGCCAGTGTTCAGACCACCGCGCCGCTGCCTGCCGGTCATGGACTGACGCTGGTGTTCAGCTGGCCCAAGGGCGTGGTGGCCGAGCCCGATGCCTGGCAACGCTTCCGGTATCTGCTGTACGACAACCGTGGTTTGTTGCTGGCGCTGGTGGCACTGATCGCCAGCCTGATCTGGCTGATGTCGAGCTGGGTGCGAGTTGGGCGCGATCCGGCGCCCGGGGTGATTTTCCCGCGCTATCAGCCACCTGAAGGTTACTCGCCAGCATCCATGCGTTATATCCGACGCATGAGTTATGACAACACGGCGCTGACTGCGGCTATCGTCAACCTGGCGGTGAAGGGTTATCTAAGCATCAGGCAGAGCGGCAAGGAATATTCGCTGGAGAAGGCTGAGTCGACGATGCCGCTGGCCGCAGGCGAGCAGGTCCTGTTGAGCAAGCTGTTCGCCGATGGCAGCACCCTGGCGCTGGATCAGGAAAATCACAGTCAAATTTCGGCAGCCATCCGCGCGCACAAAAAGTCTCTGGCCGCAGACTATCGCAACAAGTATTTTGTCAGTAACGCGCAGTATCTGTGGCCGCCGGTGCTGGGCATTGCCTTTATGTTCGTCGTGGTGCTGATGATTGGCGGTATTACCCCGCTCAGTATCATTGCCTTTGTGATTAATATTCCCCTGCTGCTGGTGTTCTTCTGGTTGTTGCACGCGCCCACCGCCGCCGGGCGCAAGCTGCAGGATCAGATTGACGGGTTTAAGCTGTATCTGGAGGTGGCAGAAAAAGTGGACATGGAGTTGCGTCACCCGCCCGAGCTGACGCCAGCCCTGTTCGAGCGCTACATGCCCCATGCCATCGCACTGGATGTCGAAGAAGCCTGGGCAGACAAGTTCACCCGGGTATTTGCCGATCTGGAACAGGAACAGGGCAAACCCTACCATCCGGCCTGGTACTACGGTGCGTTCAGTGCCACACGCATGGGCGAGTTCAGCCAGTCGGTCAGTGGCGGCTTTTCCTCAGCGATTTCGTCCGCCTCACAGGCACCCGGCAGTGCTTCGGGTGCCGGCGGCGGAGGCTTCTCTGGCGGGGGAGGTGGCGGTGGCGGCGG
>OLID01000175.1_pt1 | contig 36002 bp, 31 predicted proteins | sample 1609361 | NCBI WGS metagenome assembly OLID01 (sample SAMN05416778, study PRJEB24817) | seawater metagenome | isolation source: Sea water | place: Canada:Atlantic | collected 2013-07
TTGACACCTTTTATGTTTCTCCAGATGGGAATAATTTAATAGAGATGTTTTGGTAATTTAAAAATGGTCTACAAGACTGAAAGAGTCAAGAGCCAAGACTTGTTTTGCGGAACTGTCTTGGCTTACTTGAAATTAATTATATGTATGGAATTATAGGTTATACCTCCCTTTGTTTAGTCATTCTTTTTTCATGTAAGAAAGAAGCAAAAGACCCTATTTACGTAACAATGAATGCCATTTTAGCGCATAACAACCAACCCGTTTCGGGAATAAAATGGTCAATAAAAGAAACTAAGACTAAAGGTTTTTCAGGGAAAACAGAAACGACAGACTGGGAAAGAAGTGGTCAAACCGACGCCAATGGTGTTTCGTGGGTTGAATTTTACCCAAAAAAAAACTTGGATTATGCATATGATATCTATTTTGATTATACAACGATGAATGTTCCAAGTGGTGATTATTCAATTGTCTCTGGCCCATCAAGTTTTGCGCATGTTACTCGACAAGGACCTAATAATTATGAAATCCGTATTCTTCCTAAAATGGAAGTTTATTTTCATTATAAAAATGTAAACTGTTTTGATGGGACGGATAAGTTAAAGTTTAAGTCGTTTAATTACGATGAACGACCAAATACAAGGCAAGTGGACGTAGATGGCTGGCCTTGGAATGAAAGTAGCTTGAATAATGGTTGTGCAGACAATAATGTTTCTGGAACAACCTTGGCTGGTCATTACATCTATTTCTGGGAAGCCACACGAAATGGAATTGTAGATACAGGCATTGACACCTTTTATGTTTCTCCAGATGGGAATAATTTAATAGAGATGTTTTGGTAGTCTAAGTTATTTCGATAGGCTCAAAAACCGTACTTTACCTTTCACGAATTGGTTACTGAGCTAGTTGAAGAATGAACAAGTAACCCTTTATCCAACAACAATTGAGCAATTTGAACGGCGTTTGTAGCAGCTCCTTTTCTCAAGTTATCCGCAACCACCCACATGTTTAATGTATTTGGCTGAGACTCGTCTCTACGAATACGCCCCACAAAAACATCGTTTTTCCCTTCTGCGTATAGCGGCATTGGGTAAGAGTTTGTGGTTGGATCATCTTTTAGTGTAATTCCGGCTTGATTGTGCAACAATGAACGAACTTCGCTCAAATCAAATTCATTTTCAAATTCAACGTTAACTGCTTCTGAATGACCACCCATAACAGGAACACGAACAGCAGTTGCCGTTACATTGATGGAAGGATCCAAAATCTTTTTAGTCTCGTTTGTCAACTTCATTTCTTCTTTGGTATATCCATTTTCTGTGAAATCGTCACAGTGTGGAATACAGTTTTGATCTATCGTATAATGATACGCCATTTCTCCGCTAACCGAGTTGCGCTCATTCGTTAACTGTGTCATTGCTTTCATTCCCGTTCCAGTAATCGATTGGTAGGTAGAAACGATAACGCGTTTTACTTTGTATTTATCGTGTAGTGGTTTCAATGCCAATACTAATTGAATCGTGCTACAATTTGGATTCGCGATGATTTTATCATCAGCCGTTAATAAATCACCATTAATTTCTGGGACAATTAATTTTTTTGTTGGGTCCATTCTCCAAGCTGAAGAATTGTCAATAACGACTGTTCCTTTTTCTGCAAACTTCGGAGCCCAATCTAAAGATGTTTGTCCACCAGCAGAAAATATAGCAATATCTGGAACCATATCAACAGCCGTTTGAAGCCCAACAACTTTGGCTTCAATTCCACCAAAATCAATTGTCTTTCCAACAGATCTTTCAGAAGCAACAGGGATAATCTCCGTAATAGGAAAATTCAATTCTCGAAGGACTTTGAACATTATTCCTCCAACCATTCCAGTGGCACCAACAACAGCTACTCTCATAACAAAAAATTAATTTTATTTCAATGCCCAAAATTAGTATATTTAACAGCATTGATGAATAAACTATGAAGTACTTTTTAATATTTGTTTTATTTTTAACTGATTCGCCTTTATTTTCACAGATAACTGATGATTTTTCTGATGGTGATTTTACAAATTCTCCCACTTGGTTAGGAACAAACCCCGACTTTATAGTCAACGCATCATTTGAATTACAATTGAACAATTCGGTTGCTGCATCGTCGTACTTATCAACACCGCATGGACTCTCAACACTTGACAATAAAGAATGGACTTTTTTAACGCGACAAACTTTTGCACCTTCCGGAAGTAATTTTGGAAGAGTCTATTTAACTGCAGATAATGCGGATTTAACCGTTGCCCAAAATGGAGTTTACATTCAACTTGGAGAAGCAGGCTCAACTGATGCAGTTCGTTTATTTAAAATGGTGAGTGGTGTTAGTACAGAATTAGTCGCAGGACCTATAGGACAGATTTCTGCAAGCTTTGCGGTTGGTGTGCGTGTTGTTCGCGACAATAGCGCCAATTGGACCTTGATGATTGATGCTTCTGGTGGTACAAATTACACTTCTGCAGGAACAGTGAATGAACCTGCTAATTTGCTAGGAACTCATTTTGGTGCAATGCAAGTTTATACGTCCAGTAATGCCAATAAATTTTACTACGATAACATATATGTCGGAGATGAAATCATTGATGTTACACCTCCAACATTGGTTTCAGCCACGGCGATTAACGCCAATTTAATAGATGTACTTTTTGATGAGCCCGTTGATCAAGTCACAGCTGAAACTTTAGGAAATTATGACATTCAACCTTTTCAGTCAGCCGCTTCGATTGTGAGAGATGGTTCAAATCTTGCTTTGGTTCATATTACCCCATTCTCTCCTCTAACAAATGGCAACACTTATACGTTATTTTCAAATTTAGTAGAAGATATTGCTGGAAATGTTTCTGGTTCACAATCAACAAATTTTATGTATTTGGTGGCAGACACACCTGTTGCGGGAGATGTTGTGATCAATGAATTTATGTGTGATCCATCGCCAGTTGTAGGATTAAAAGAGGTGGAATACGTAGAAATTTACAACCGAAGCAATAAAATTTTTAATGTTTCGGGTTGGAAATTGGGTGACGCATCATCCTTCGGAACGGCTCAGAATGGATGGCTACTACCAAATGACTATATCGTTTTAACAGCAACAGCAAATGTAGATTCGTTTGCAGTGGCAACAGCTGTTACGAGCTTTCCGAGTTTGAACAATTCAGATGATGCGGTTGTATTGTACGATAATGGTGGAGTTAAATTGGATTCTATTTTTTATACAACTGGCTGGTACCACGATACCAATAAAGACGATGGAGGGTATTCGTTGGAACGAATCAATCCGAATGATCCATGTACTGATATCACAGATTGGAGAGCAAGCAACAATTCTAACGGAGGAACTCCAGGAGCAATAAATTCTGTTTTTGATGCTACTGCAGATGTTCAAGCGCCAAGTATTACTCAAATTATCGCAAGCGCGCCTAGTCTAGTTGAAGTGTTTTTTAATGAAGGAATGAATGCTTCATCCTTGACAAATGCAATAGTTGTCACGTCGCCGGTTTTAACCGTTCAAAATCAATTTGTCTCTGGTGATGTTCCAACATCATTGTTCATCAATTTTAATGAAGTATTGGTAGGATCTCAAATGTACCAAATTGAACTTCAAAATGTAGCGGATTGTTGGATGAATACGGTTAATCTAATGGGAACTTTTGCCTTGGCAGAAACGGCAGTTCGTGGAGATATAGTTATCAATGAAATTATGTTTGACCCATTAACAGGTGGTAGCGATTGGATTGAGTTGTACAACAATTCGAACAAATTAATTGACTTGTTTGAATGGCAATTGGCTAAAATCAGCAATGGCGCGATAGCAAATAACGATATAATAGAACAGCATTACCTGCTTGAGCCAGGAGATTATGTGGTTTTGACAGAAAACAGTTCACATGTTATTCAAAATTATCCAGCAACGGTTCTAGGAAAATTTATCGAAACGGATGTGCCGAGTTACAACAACGATTCAAGTTCAGTTTACTTGTTAGACAATCAAATTTTCCCACCAAACAATGTTATAGATAAGGTATCGTACCAAGACGATTGGCATTTTAGACTACTAGATGCGACCAAAGGTAAATCCTTGGAACGGTTAGATCCGAACGGTATCTCTGATGATAAAAACAATTGGCACACAGCTGCTGAGTCGATAGGATTTGCAACTCCTGGGGCAGAAAACTCACAATTGAATCCAGCTGTTTCAAACGGTACGTTTAGCTTCACAAGTGAAACGATTTCTCCGGATAATGATGGAATGGAAGATGTCCTTCAAATCAATTATGAAATGGAAGAAGCGGGGTACGTTGGAAACTTTACTATTTATGATGATAGAGGAAGAAAAATTGCAACTGTATTTCAGTCCGAATTACTAGCTTTGCGCGGAACTTTCACATGGGATGGAGTTAGAGATGACAATACCAAAGCGAGTATAGGTCAATATGTGGCGCTGTTTGAAGCGTTTAATATTGACGGAGGCGCTGTTTTCTCGAAGAAAAAAGCATTCGTCGTTGCTGGAAGATTATAATAATTGAGCGAAATGATTTCACCCGGGGCAAAAGGCTGGATAAACAAATACCTTCATTTAATTGAGAACGGTACGATTACTTTAAATAAAAAGCGTCCAAAAGAAATCACCAAATTGCGCCACATGCACCTAACATTGGCGAAAAGCGGAATCGTTTTCGGTTATCCTGATCAGCTCATTTTCGGCAAAAACTTAGACGATAGCGAATGGACAAAAGATGAGAAGTTGAAGCTTTTGTTGTTCGAATCATTGCTTTTTGTGTACACCCAAATTCATAAAAAAGAAGTTTTCGATAGAGAAAAGTTTTTAAACGCATTGATTACGTTTTATGAAAGTCACGAGGCAAGTTCTATTCGAAAAGTGTTTGGCTTTTTCATGAAAGAATCTCCGGAAGAAAAACTGGAAAAGATTCTAACCGACCGTATTGATATTAAACTTAATTTACTAGAAAATCGCTGGTGGATCAATTCATTGAGTAATGTGTTCGCCTATTTGGATGTTATTTTATTCGATGATTTTGAACACAGAAATGACGATGATGCACTGGAGGAGAATTATACATCGTATGCACGCGCTTCTTTAACCGCGATTAGCGTTTCTGCACATGCAGACGGTGTGTTGGAAGGAAAAGAAAAGAATTTGTTCAATATTTTCTTGGCATCTTCAAATCTGAAAGATGAGGTGAGAGATGAAATGAAAGACCAATTCAAAAAAGGGGCAACGTTCAGCGACATTCCAATTTTTGTAAAAAAACATTGGTTGTTAAAACGGTTTTTGTTGGACATTTCAATCTTGACAATTGTTTCAGATGAAGAGTTAACAAATGAAGAGTTGGAATACTTACAAAAACTAACTGATTATCTCGAAATCCCCAAAGAAGAGCTAGAAGAAAGTTTAACAATGACAGAAAACTTTTTGTTGCACGCCCAGCACGACCTTGAATTCATGAAAAACACTTCCTCGTACGAAAAGGTATATTCTCGTTTGTCAAAACGTTGGGGGAAAATTTTAATGCGAAACAAAGAAAAACTGGGTGTTGAAATTAGACAAAGTAAAGATTTAGTCTATTTGGTTAAGAAGTCGGCGACGGAAGATTTAACAAAGGAAGAAAAGGAATTGGTGAAAACACAGTTTAAAGATATTGTAAAATCTGTTCCAGCTTTGGCGATTTTTATGTTACCCGGAGGAGCGGTTCTTTTGCCATTAATTTTAAAAGTAATTCCTGACTTGGTGCCCTCAGCGTTTAAAGAGAACGAAATTGACGAAAACTAAACAGTTTAGTAATTGATCGCTACCCCATAATCAATAGTTGTAGAAACTCGAATGGCCAAGTGATGAAACGAAAATTTTTATAAGTACTTTGCAGGTATGAAACTAGTGTTACTCTCCATTTTTACAGTTTTCCTTGTCATCACTTCTCAAGCACAGAATCGATGTATTGTGTTTTTTAAGGACAAAGGAACAGTCTCGAACAATTTTTTAAATCAATTTTCACAACGATCACTTGAACGACGCACAAAGTTTAATATTCCGTTTGATTTTAAAGATTTCCCGGTAGATAGCCATTATTTGGCGGACTTGTCCAATTTGGGATCAGTTAAATCTGTTTCGCGTTGGTTAAATGCGGCGGTGGTTGATGTTTCACTATCAAAAGAAGAATTAAAAAAGAAATTTGACTTTATTGAAAAAATAGTTGAAATTAAATTTTCCCCTGTTTCGGTTATTGAGAAGGAAGAGTTTGCGCAAGAGAAAGCAATTTCTTACGGTGTTGCTAGCGATCAAATTACCCAATTGAACTTGGACTGTTTACATGATTTAGGGTATGAAGGCGAAGGTGTTTTTTTAGGTGTTATCGATGCTGGATTTAATAACATGAATACAATAGATTATTTTGACTCAATTTATAATGACAACCGTGTGATTGAGACGTTTGACTTCGTCAACAACGATGCAAATGTTTATGGGTATAGCGCACATGGAACAGGAGTATCTTCATGTATAGTTGCACAAAATACAACACCAATAGTTTATTATGGTACGGCAGTCGATGTTGATGTTGCTCTCTATCGTTCTGAAGATGCAGATACAGAAACCATTGAGGAGGAATTTAATTTGGTCTTGGCGCTTGAACGATGCGATGAAATTGGAATTGATATTGCGAACATTTCATTGGGATATGTGGATTTTGACGATCCAAATGAGACTCATTCATTTTCGGATTTTGACGGAAGAACAACGATTGCGGCAATTGGAGCAAATGCTGCGGCTTCTAAAGGAATTGCAGTAATAGCGGCTGCAGGAAACAGCGGCCCGTCAACGATTGGAACTCCTTGCGATGCAGATAGTGTATTGTGTGTGGGTGCCGTGAATAACAATGGTGATTATGCATTGTTTTCTTCTGTTGGACCTTCAGCAGATGGTCAAATAAAACCGGACGTTGTTGCTCGTGGAGAAAGTGCGGCCGTAGTGTATGATGCTGGAGATGTGGTTTTTTTAAACGGGACTTCTTTTGCATCGCCTATAATGTGTGGAGCAACAGCGTGCTTAATGCAAGCGCATCCTAATCGAACGCCAATGGATATTTTTAAAGCGATAAGACAAAGTGCGAGTCAATTCACAATGCCTGACGGGCAAATGGGATACGGAATTCCTGACATGTGTGTCGCAAATGATTTATTAATTGAAACAGCGTCTATTGATGAGGTTAGTAAGTTGAATTTAATTGTCTACCCGAATCCAGCGAATGATTTTATTACAATCAAGGGGTTATCAAACAGCGAAGAATTGAGAATTAAACTAATAAGTTCGATTGGGAAAGTCATCAAACAAGATTCATCTAAAATTGTTCAAGGAATGAGTGTAGTAGATCTTCGTGAATTGAACAACGGTGTTTACTTTATTGAATTTATTGTAGATGGTTCATTGTATGGGGTTGAAAAAATTACCGTGCAACGCTAATTATTCACCGCTGATTTCATCGAAAATTTTACAGTTCTCAACTGTGTCGAATTGCGCCTGAAGAACTTCAAAACGTAAATGCAATTGTCCAACTTCGACAGGTTTTTCCATTAATTGTTTCAATTGAAACTGGCACTCTTGTTCATTTTTAAAAACAACGCAAAGCGATTCTAAATTGGTACCCTCGATCATCGTGGGATTTACCAAAACATGACCAGCAGTAGCCAAAGCGTTAATTAGTTTTAATTTGATTCCAGTTGATTGTTCAGTAACTAACAAATGTGCTTGAGCCTCTATAATCAATTGGTGCATTTTCTCCTCAGAAGGATTCGAAATTATTTCTACTTCTCGTCTTTTCGCTAATTGTTTCAGCTCATCGGATGGATTTTTACCAGCGATGACCAATTTCAACCCATCGTAATACGCATTCTTTATTATCCATTTTGCGGCTGAATCATTTTCCTGAACCGATAAATTCCCATGGAAAAGACAATATTTTTTGTCCGCGTGCACAGGTACAATCGAAATTGGCGGAATAGAAGCAGGCAATAATTTTACTTTTGGATGAAAGCTTTCAAAGTGTTTTTTATCAAGCTCTTGTATTGCTAGAATCCAATTTGCATGCTGTAATATGGGTTCGTATGACTTTAATTTTTTTGCTTCGGATGAGTAATACTTCTTTTTTAATCCACTTTCTTTTTCCGCAAGAGCGCGGTAATAATCGTGTTCAACATTGTGCATCCGAACGATTTTCACTCGATCCTTAAATCTCGGATTATCAAGCAATAAAGTTGTATGTATTCCTTCAAATAAAATGGGATGATTGTCTTCTAAAAGCCTCATTAGGATTTTATGAGATTGACGACTAACAACAATAAAAGGTAATTTACTCAGGGCAAAACGCAGTGATTTTTTCCGTTTGTAATAATGAACTTCATGTGTAATTTCTTTTAGCTTTTCTTGTTCACCACGACCGTATTCCCAACAATGTAATATTATTTTATACCCCAATTCATGCAATGCATGTATGCGGTAATAGATGTCAATTGCTCCTCCATAATCTGCAGGAAAAGGAACGTCTAAGGAAATGATATGGATGAATTTATTGGCCAACTTTCGGGTAAATTTCGTTCAATATTTTTGTTTCATTTTCCCAATTCTCAGTTTCTGCTGCGATCTTGCAATTGGCTTTATAGTGCTTTATTTTTTCAGGATTTTCAAGAAGTGAATTGATTGTTTCTGCAATACAGTTTGGGCTTACTTCTGTCAATACCTCTCCAATAGTATGCGTTCGAACTACGTTTGCGACTTCTTTAATTTCACTTGAAACGACAACCGTTGAAGTATGCATGTAATCAAAAACTTTATTGGGTAATGACAATGTATAATTCAAGTTCGTTGGTTTGTCCAAGGTCAATCCGATATCTGCATGCGTAGTATAACTCATCATTACGTCATATGGCTTTTTACCAAAAAACAACACCTTTTTCGCTAAATTCAATCGATTAACTCTATTTTTTAATTCTGGAACGACATCTCCATCTCCCACAATCATTAACACAGCATCAATATTTTGCATCGCATCAACAGCCTCTTCAGCACCTCGGTCAATATTAATTCCTGCCCCCTGTAAAATTATGAGCGGTTTGTTTTCTGGAATTCCCAACGTTTTTTTATCGGCAATATTTTCACTTTTCCAGCGCGGTGAAATGTTTCGAACGACCTTCATTTCTTTTCCGTAAAGTCTCTGATAAATTTCCGCAATGGATGAGTTTACGGTGTAGCATTTTTTTAATTTCGGGAAAATAAACTGTTCTATTTTAAGCCATACTTTTTGCACTTTCGGCCGTGAGGTAAGTTCAGGAACTTCGGTAAAATATTCATGCGAATCGTACACCAATTCTGCTGAAGGTTTAAACTTTTTCGCCATGTAATTTGCTAGTAACGTGTCTAAATCATTTGCCACAAAAACATCCGCTTTATGAAAAAGGAGATACCAGAACAAACGAAAATTATATGCAGCGTAAAACAGTGCTCCTGTTTCAAAAAGTAGTTTTAATCGAACAGTTTTGTACGGACGTATTGGAAGCTCAATGCTTGACTTTCGTTTACGGCCAACAAGCGTGACTGTGTAACCTTGGTCCACCAAAAATAAGCACACCTTATTCACGCGGTTATCCGTGTATAAATCGTTCGTAACAGAAACTATGGCGCGCTTTGTTTTTGGCATTAGTCAAATTTAAGAAAAAGAACGGGTTGTGGAAAACGTTGAAAATGTCTTAAAGGCTAGATTTCTATAATTGAGATTTTTTCAAATCTTCCAAATCTTTGAGTAAACCCTCTTTCTCCTTTTGAGAAAAGATAGATGATTTTGACAAGGATTGATTAAATTGCTCCACTGTTTTTGAAATATCCATTTTAAGTTGAATTTGAGCATCAATGATGTACAGATAGGCTTCAGAATAATTAGGATACGTTGTTAAAAGAATTTCCCATGCTTCGATGGCCTTAGCATATTCCGCTTCATTATAAAAAAACCAACCCTTACCGTTTAGGACTCCTAAGGAAAATACCAGACCACTTCCATAATGCTTCTCAATTTTAGTGTTTAATGTGTTAAAAACGGTCAAATCTTTTTGATTATTGGAAAAATAGATATCTTGAATTTTGTTCCACTCTTCAAAAATTTCATACAACGAAGTAGTAATTGTTAATCCAGGTACTGCATAGTGATCTGCTTCTGGGAAAAGCGTTCCTTTTACATTTAAAGGTGGTTGTGCAATTTTCAGTGCTGAGTCCATTTTTACAAATTGTTCGGGAAAATCATTTCCAATTCCGAAACGGTAATATTTCTTCGAATTAAAACCTTGCTTTTCTATTAGTTTGATCGAGTCAGTTAAATCAACGTTTTTCTCGATGAAAAAGGGACTAAGAGAAATGACCGCGTTTAGTTCATTTATTCTCGAAAACAACAAAGATGTCGTGAAATAGCCGTAACGTGAGTGACCAATGAATAATCGAAAATCTGAAGCTATAAAATGCTTTTCTGCCATTGGAATCAGCTCTTTAAAAATGAAGTTTTCGTTTTGAAGTGAAAGTCCATTTGGATTAGATACTTTGGGAGTAGTTTCTAAGTTCCGATATTGCTGTTCTGATTCGACACTGATGATGATCGAAGAAGGCATTTGATCTGTACTTGTTAAATAATCTATAGTGTTTAAAATATAATTGTTACTGCGACTATTTTGCCTGTCAAACAGGATGATAAGTGGAAATTCTCGTTCAATATCTGTCTGCCACTCAAACGGGACAGTTACAGTAAAGTTTTTTTCAAAACCCAAAAAGGTGGAAGTAATTGTAGTGTCAACTAATTTCTTATATCGTTCATAATCTTGCCCAAAAAGAAAGAATCCTTTCACGGTAGTACACAAGATGAAAATTAGAATTTTGTTCATGACTTTCAATTGTTGTGATCAATCCATCTTCAATACTTTATCTAAATGGTTGAATGCTTCAGTTAACGAATTAACAGATGAATAAATTACACGAAGGCGGTCATTTTTTTCACTCAACTTCGCGTCCATTGGGTGTTTTTGCATATAGTCGAGTACTTTTGTAAACACAGGGGACTCGTAGAATTTCGACTGTGGGTTGGCAATAAAATATCCAATCATCTTATTTGATTTGATCACCAATTTGTCAATTCCCAAATCTTGCGCCAGCCAACGTAAACGGAAGGACAGAATCAATTCTTCAACTGGTTCTGGAATGGGTCCAAAACGATCGGCTAACTCAACAACAAAAGTGCTTAATTCCGGGTCTGTTTTAATGTTGTCCAAATGTTGGTATAGACTCAATCGCTCTGCAACGTTATTTACATAATCGTCTGGAATACGAACTTCCAAATCTGTTTCTAGAATACAATCTTTCACAAATGAAGTCATAGAGTCGCTGTTTCTATCCTCAAATAGTTCCTTGAATTCACCCTCTCTTAACTCGTCGATTGCTTCGTTTAGAATTTTCTGATACATCTCAAATCCAATATCGGCGATGAATCCACTTTGTTCTCCTCCCAACATGTTTCCTGCACCGCGAATGTCCAAATCTTTCATTGCAATGTTGAAACCAGATCCTAAATCGGAGAATTGAACCAAAGCTTCCAATCGCTTTCGTGCTTCTGAAGTCATTACACTTGCTGGCGGAGCGATTAAATAACAGAACCCTTTTTTATTCGAACGACCAACACGACCGCGCAACTGGTGCAAATCGCTTAGCCCAAAGTTTTGTGCGTTGTTAATGATAATGGTATTGGCATTTGAAATATCAATTCCCGATTCAATAATTGTCGTGGCAAGTAGCACATCGTATTCGTGATTGATGAAATCAAACATGATTTTCTCCAATTTCGTTCCGTCCATTTGACCGTGACCGATTCCAACGCGAACGCCAGGGCATAAACGTTGAATCATTCCTGAGATTTCTTGAATGTTCTGTAATCGATTGTGAACAAAAAACACTTGTCCACCACGACTCACTTCATAAGAAACGGCATCGCGAATCATTTCTTCATCAAACGAAACAACTTCGGTTAATACCGGCTGACGGTTTGGTGGAGGCGTATTGATGATGCTTAAATCACGGGCACCCATTAACGAAAACTGAAGTGTTCTTGGAATTGGAGTGGCAGTTAATGTCAAAGTATCAACTGTCGCACGAAGTGTTTTCAATTTATCCTTTACCGAAACACCGAATTTTTGCTCTTCATCTATAATCATTAGACCAAGGTCCTTGAACTTAACGCGAGCTGCAACAATCGCGTGCGTGCCAATCAAGATGTCAATTTTACCTTCTTTTAGGTCTTTTAATGTTTCTGTTACTTGTTTTGTTGATTTAAATCTGTTGATGTAGTCAACTCTGCATGGGAAATCTGCTAATCGTTCTTTAAAACTGCGATAATGTTGCATTGAAAGAATAGTTGTCGGCACCAATATTGCGACTTGCTTGCCATCTGTTGCAGCTTTAAAGGCAGCACGAACGGCAATTTCTGTTTTACCAAATCCTACATCACCACAAATCAAGCGGTCCATTGGAGTATGTGACTCCATATCTTCTTTAACCGCAATTGTTGCTTTTAATTGATCAGGAGTGTCTTCGTACATAAACGATGCTTCCAACTCATTTTGCAAGTAAGTATCTGGTTGAAATGCAAATCCAGGTTGACTTTTACGTTTGGCGTACAATTGAATTAAATCGAAGGCTAATTCCTTTATTTTTGCTTTCGTTTTTTTCTTTAAATTCGACCAAGACTGCGTTCCAAGCTTGTTCATTTTTGGAACGGCGCCATCTTTACCAGTGAACTTTGAAATGCGATGTAAGGAGTGAATTCCAACATACAACACATCGTTATCTCTATACAGCAAACGAATAGCCTCTTGTGGCTTTCCGTTCACATCAATTGTTTCTAACCCTGAAAATTTCCCAACGCCATGATCAATGTGTGTGACGTAATCTCCACTTTGTAAATTGTAAAGTTCTTTCAGCGTTAAGGCTTGTTTTGCCTGTCTAAAACCTTCTTTTAATTTAAAACGATGGTATCGCTCGAATAATTGGTGATCTGTATAACAAATCAGCTTATTTTCAGGAGAAATAAACCCCTCGTGCAAAGCAATATGCACTGGAGAGAATTCTACAGTTGATTCAGTATCCTCAAAAATTTGATACAAACGCTCAAGTTGTTTTATTTGATTCGAGAAGATGAGATTTGTATATCCTGCATTTTTTCTGGCGACAAGGTCTTGTGTTAGTATATCAAAGTTTTTATTAAAACTTGGTTGCGGTTTAAAATCAAATTCAATTATTTCTGAATTTTTAAATGTATGTTCTGCGCCAAATTCGATTACGGTCGCTTTATCCAAGCTGATATTTAAATCTGTGGGATGCAGAAATAAATTTGATGGAATGGTAGGAGTTGTTTGCGTTTCAAGTCCATTATAAATTGCAACAGCTTTTTTGTATTCCTGATCAATGCTGCTTTTTGTGAGTTCAACGGAAGAAATCCAAATAGTGGCATTTTCACCGAGAAAGTCAAAAAGAGAAACATTTCCTTCTTGAATTAATTTTCCCTGAATATTGGGAACGATATTGAAATGCTGGTGCTTATTTACAGATAGTTGGGTGCTGGCATCAAAGGTTCGAATGCTTTCAATATCATCTCCAAAAAACTCAATCCGATACGGATGGTCGTTCGCAAATGAAAACACATCGATAATTCCACCGCGTATGGAGAATTGTCCCGGTTCGTACACGAAATCTACACGATCAAATCCAACTTCCAATAATGTTTCGTTAATAAAGTCAATCGAATAACTTTTTCCAACTTCAACTTTCAGAGTGCTTTTCACCAAGTTTTTTTCGGAAGGAATTTTTTCAAAAAGTGCTTGCGGATACGTGACAATCCATGTGTTACTTCCTTTTGACACACGTTCAAGAACTTCAGCTCGTGCAACAACGTTTGCGTTATCTGTTTTCTCGAGTTCATAAGGTACACGATAAGAAGCAGGATAGAAAAGAACATTTGGATTATCTGCGTGTATTCCTTCTAAGTCATTTAAGAAGTACGCAGCTTGCTCTTTATCATCGAGAATAAAAATGTGATTGCCTGGAGTTTGTTGTATAACTGCTGATGCACATAACGAGCGAGAAGACCCTACAAGTCCTGTCCATTTTAATTTTGTTCCAACGAGTTGTAATTGATTCGACGTAGAATCAATTTGCTTTAATTTGGAAAAGGAAGCACTGATTTCCTTTAAATTCATGTGATTTTATTTCAAAAAACTCATCGCTTGTTCAACCATTTTCTTTGAACCGACAAAGAAAGGAACACGTTGATGTAATTTAGTTGGTTGCAAAGCCATTACTCGGTGACGACCAGTTGTAGCCATTCCACCAGCTTGTTCTGCGATATACGCCAATGGGTTACATTCGTATAACAAGCGCAATTTGCCTTCAGGATCTACGGTTGTATCAGGGTAAATGTAGATTCCTCCTTTAATCAGGTTACGGTGAAAATCGGCTACGAGCGAACCAATGTATCTTCCAGAATAAGGCTTACTTGTTCCAGGATGAATGACTTGACAATACGTTTCAATGTATTCTTTAATTCCGCTTTCACAGATATTGATATTTCCTTCATTCATTGCGTAAAGTCGACCAGTTTCAGGCATTTTCATGTCAGGATGTGATAAACAAAACTCTCCAATTGAAGGGTCCAAGGTAAAGCCGTTCACACCTTTTCCTGTTGTATAAACGAGCATGGTTGAAGAGCCATACAACACATATCCAGCTGCAATTTGATCATCACCGCATTGCATCATGTCTTCTAAAGTGGCTAAAGTTCCTTTTTCACTTTTTCGTCGATAGATAGAGAAAATCGTTCCGATGGAAACGTTAACGTCGATATTAGAAGAACCATCTAATGGATCGAATAATACAACGTATTTTCCTTGTTTTGAGAACTCAGAATCGAAAGGCATGAAGTCATCATTTTCTTCGGAAGCAATTCCACAAACTTCTCCACCAGCTTGAAAAATACGGATGAATTGCTTGTCTGCAATTACATCAAGCTTTTGCTGTTCTTCTCCCTGGATATTTGTGCTGCCTTCAGCTCCAAGAATGTCCTCCATTAATCCAGCTCTTCGCACATCTTTACTCACCACTTTTGACGCTATAGCAATATCATTCAACAAACGGGAAAGTTCACCAGATGCATAGGGAAAATCGCTTTGACGATCCATTATAAATTCGTGTAGAGTGACAAGCTTTGACATAATTCAACAATTTAGATGCAAATATCGGTAAAATGAATTAGTTGAACGGTATAACTATGTGGGAAACTCTTAATTCATTATAAAGATAATGATAGAATAGCGAGCCGTTTTGGCAAAAGCCATTAATAGGAAAACGGGTAAGAAGGGAACTCGGAAGTATCCTAAAGCAATTACCAACGGGTCTCCGATTAGAGGAACCCAAGAAATAAGCGCAAGTGTTGAACCGTATTTTTTAATGCGGTAATTAAGTTTGTTATAGCGTTCTGGTCGTTTGAAAAGTTTCTCCAGAGTTGATGGTTTGCCGATTTTTCCTAAGGCATAATTTGTTGTACCCCCAAGGGTGTTTCCAATTGAAGCTATTATTAAACAGTGTAAAGGATCAAATTGTAAGGAAAGAAAAAGGATTAAAACCCCTTCAGAGCTGAGGGGTAAAATCGTTGCAGAAAGAAAACAAACAACGAATAATCCGAAGTAACCATATTCAATATATTCCATAAAAAAAGTCGCACCGTTTAAACGATGCGACTTTCAAATTTATTAATTCTTGCGAATTATTTCAAAATTACTTTTTCAGTAACTGAACCTAACTCGTTAGTAATAGTTACAAAATAAACTCCCGCTCCATTACCAGCGATGTTTAAATCTTCTGTTTTATTAGAAGTTCCAGAATAAACTACTTTACCAGCTAAATTAACCACTTCAATTGAATTGTTGTAGTTGTTTTTGTTTGTGATTGTCAGTTTACCTTCTGTTGGGTTAGGGAAGATAGAAATTCCGTCGATAGAAGTTTCAACTAAACCAGCAGTATTTTGGAAATTAGGACGAATGTAGAATCCACCATCCCATCCAGTGAAATATGTAACGTTTCCTGGAGATGCACTATAGTCACCGTATCCAACAGCTGCGTTATCATCATCTTCACGGTTTCCGTTACTTCCTCCGATGTAGAATGAAGTTCCAGTTGTTCCGTCAGCTTTTTGGATTTCAAAAATGTAGCTTTTACCAGCTTCCAAAGTTATTCCACTTGGGAACGCAACTTTAGTTAAAGCATTTACATGTGTTGATTCAACAGTAATTTCTACCTGCGTTAATACAGAAGAAAGAGGGTCTTGAATCCAGCTTCCATTATTCGTAGGGTCAATTTGATATACTTGTGCAAGAAGGTAATTTCCAACTGTCGTTCCTGTTCCAATCCAAACATCCATTCCATAAACATCTTGAGTTACAGTAGGAGTATAAATTTCACCCCATGAATGTACAGCATCCGCAAGATCAGAGTTAGCACCAGTACCACTCCATCCAAACGTTGTAGTTGCACCATAATCATGTGCCATTAAATAATCATTGATTTCTAAAGTGCTTGTTACAGCAGTATTATTCGTAGGAATGTCATCAGCAGGAACACTGAATTCAGCATGGTAAATTCCGTTAGCACTTGGTGTAAAACCTGTGTTAAACCAGATAGTATCTGTTGTAGCTGTTGGAATTAATTGGCTAATGTCAGCAGGAGTAGCAACTACACCAGATGCGTCATGAATAGTACATGTTACAACAGCAGTCGCATCAGATGCACCATTGTTAGTAACAACAACTCCAGCAATCATTTCTCTTGTTTGAGATAATGGAAGCATTGAATATTCCCAGTCATTAAAGATATCACCGTGCCATGCTTTTCCTAATGCCAATTCGTTAGTTGGTAATGTTGCAATTGCAACATCGTCAATCATCCAACCAAAAGTTGTCCAAGCATCTTTGTTTGTTGAACTAGCGAATGCAGAAGTCCATTTAAAACGAATTTGAACTTGAGAAGCGTTCCCTGATGTCCAAGGTGCTAAGTTTACATTAATTGTTTCAGGGTTTGGATAAATTGCAGACGGGTTGTTCCCAACGAAAGTCTCTTGGTTTTCATTAGTATAAACTTGTACGAAATTTGCTCCACCATCTACACTTATTTCAACTGTTTGCTCGTCGTTGAATAAAGCTCCAAATTGTTTGAACGTTAATAAAACACCTTCTTCGTTAGTAGTGTTAGCAGGTAAATTAGGAATATCTAGTGTTGGACTTGTCATTGTGTAAGTAACACCAACTGCCTGTGTCCCTGCATTTGGACCAGTATAGTTTCCATTGTACAATTCTGCATAACCTCCAGGAGAACCATTAATTCCAGCTGAAAAACCATTTTGAGTATACCATCCTTGGAAAGTGGCATTGATATTCCATCCGTGCGTTCCAGGAACAGGTAAAGTTGTTGAAGCTGTTGTTTCAACATTAAATGTCCAGTTTGCAGAAGAAGAAAAATCGTCAGTCCAAACGTCAACGCCTAAAGCCTTTGTATTAAAACTTGGAGCAGAGCTTGGAATATAACCGTTAGATTCTAAACTTTGAATACGGTTCATCATTTTTGTTTGCACCGTTTGGGAGAAACCAACTGTAGAAGTTAATCCAATCAAAAGAGCGCTTAAGTAAGTTTTTTTCATGTCTTGTTTTTTAATAAGTGATACAAATATAAACTAATCTTAAATAATAATTTATCAATGTGAGAATATTAACAGTCTGATAAAAAAGGAAGTAGTTTCCTCACTTCATTTAATCTATCTTTCTGTAAAAATGAAATCAACACATTTTCTTCATTTTTATTTAATTCTAAACTTTCGCCTTGTGCACTGATGATTTTCGATTCTCCTGAATACGTAAGTTCATTTGCATCCATTCCAACTCGATTAACACCTAGTACATAGGCTTGATTTTCTATAGCCCGTGCTTTCAAAAGAGCATTCCAATGTGAAATGCGTTTTGCAGGCCAATTGGCTACATACAGCAGAACGTCGTAGGCAGGCGTGAGGTTGGGTAGTAAATAATTTCGTGCAATTTCTGGAAAACGAAGGTCGTAGCATATTTGTAATTGGAACTTCCAACCCAAGTATTCAACAATGGTTTCTGAGTCACCTGATGTATATGATTTGTGCTCTCCTGCTAGGCTAAAGGATTTACGCTTGTCGTATTTTTTAATCCTTTCATTTGGGGTTACAAATACACCTCGGTTATAAAATTTTCCATTTTCAGACACCATTAGACTTGTATAAATGGCGCAATTTTTAGTTCGAGAAATCGACTTTAACCATTCAATTGATTCGCTTTTTTGCCATTCTTCAGCCAGTTCTGAGGTGTTCATACTGAATCCTGTTTGAAACATTTCGGGTAAAAGAATCAAATCAGCACTTACATCGCTTAAAAGACGTTCGTAATTCTCAAAATTCAATTTTTTATTCTCCCAAACCTGATTCGCTTGGACAAGAGCTACTTTTAAATCTTGCATAACAATTGTGCGGCTTTAGTGAGTGTTTCTTCGTCTTTAGCAAAACAAAAACGGATTATTTTAGTGTCTTTTTGATCGGCGTTAAACACAGAAATCGGAATGGTTGCTACACCCACATCTGTGGTAAGCTGTTTACAAAAATCAACATCAGATTGATTGGAAATTTTAGAATAGTCAGCCGTTTGAAAGTATGTTCCTTCACATGGGAGTAGGTTGAAATTAGATGTTGACATTAAATCCCGAAACAAATCACGTTTTTGTTGATAAAATTCACCTAAAGTGGCAACATCAGTTACGGATAAGTAATCGGCTAAACACTGTTGAGAAATGCTATTGACACTAAAAACATTGAATTGATGCACTTTTTTTATTTCATCTAACAAGTGTTTCGGAGCAGTTATATAACCAATTTTCCATCCTGTTATATGAAATGTTTTACCGAACGATGAAACAACAATACTTTTTTCAATTAATGCTGATCTTGAATGCGCCGATATATGTTTGTTTTCGAACGTGATATATTCATAAACTTCATCTGAAAGCACCAGTAACTGTGGATGCTTTTCGACTAATTGTTCGAGCTGTTGCATGTCAGATTCTTTCCACGTTCTACCTGATGGATTGTGCGGATTATTTGTAATAATCAATTTTGTTTTCGCGTTGACCGCATCATTTATTAGATTCCAATCAGGAAGAAAGTCATTTCCAAGAGAAATCCTCACTGGCTTTCCTCCAGCAAGAATAACAGATGGTTCATAGCAGTCGTAACTTGGATCCAAAATCACGACTTCGTCATGCGAATTAATGAGCGCCATAATTGTTGTGAATATCGCTTGCGTTGCTCCAGCTGTTATTAATAATTCGTCATTTTCCGAAACTGTTCTGCCATAACTTTGAGTAATGAGTTTTGAAATCGCGAAAAGCAGATTAGAATTGCCCGGCATTGGTGCATATTGATGGAAGTTACCAGTTGCGTTTTTTTCTAAAATTGAAGTTAAAACTGAATCAACAGGAAAATTTGGAAACCCTTGAGACAGATTGATGGCATCATGTTCTGTCGCTAATTTGGACATGACAGAAAAAATAGTCGTTCCGACGTTTGGAAGTTTGGACATAAAATGGTGTTTGTTATAAAAGTAGAAATATTAACGCTTAACATCATTTAACGACAAAAAAATTGTTGTAAACCAAAAAGGTCGTACTATTGCGAAAAATAGTTAAATGAAAAACGGATTATTGATTCTAGTTGGAACTATGGCACTTACATTATCTAATGCTGTATTTGGACAGAGTGAGACACGTCAAATAAGAAAAGAAGTTCAAATGGAAATGTTGAACGACGTGGTTACATTGACAGTAACAACAACTGATGGAGACGTTATTACGAAAGAAGTTTTTACTGGGGAAGAGGCGGAAAAAAAGCTGGCTGAATTGGAACAAGTGGATGAGAGTAAGATTGTTTCATCCAAAGAAGTTAGAGAAGAAATTCATGTTGAGGAAGTTGATGGTATAACTAAGTTAACCATTCGACGTGTTGAAAACGGGAATGAAACAGAAGAATTATTTTTTGGACCAGAGGCAGATAAAAAAATCAAGGAATTGGAAACAAGAGAAAACGCGCCGATAAAAATTGAAATAAACGTGGAAGAATCAAACGATTAACCTTTTTACTCTCAATTACCAGTAATTTTTTATAAAAGAATAGTTTTTAGGCTTCGAAAACTTCATCTAAACATGCACAAAACAATTGAGCGGCTTTCGTCAATACTTCCGGTGTATGTGCTTGAGAAATAAATCCAACTTCATAACCACTTGGTCCGATGTAAATTCCGTGGTTCAACAAAGACCAATGTAAACGACTGAATTTCGTCATATCAGGATTGATTTCATCCGCACGATGTATATCACGTTTTCCATCAAAGGATATCCAAAATATTGAAGCAATCGTTACCAATTCAAAATCATATCCTTTCTGCTTTGCAAATGCATTGATTGTGTCCACAAATGTCTTCGTTCTTGCTTCTTGGTCTTCGTAAAATCCGGATTTCGCGCATTCAGTTAATTGTGCAATTCCCGCAGCCATTGCAACAGGGTTTCCTGAAAGTGTACCTGCTTGATAAACTGGTCCATCCGGAGATATTTGCGCCATTATTTCGTTTCGAGCCCCATACGCCCCAACAGGTAATCCACCACCAATAATTTTTCCATAGGTAATAATGTCGGGAGTAATTCCAAACAGTTCGGCCGCGCCATTAAATCCTACTCTAAAACCAGAAATTACTTCATCAAAAAACAAGAGAGAGCGATATTCTGTACAAATTGAACGCAACTCATTTAAGAAGCTTTTTTCTTGTAACAACAATCCATTATTTGCAGGAATAGGCTCAATTATTGCGCAAGCTATTTCACTTCCGTGTTCGTTAAAACAAGCGCGCAATGCGTTAATGTCATTTAAAGGCAAAACAAGCGTTTCATTGGCAAATTCGCTCGGTACACCGGCACTTGAAGATTCGCCAAAAGTGACCAAGCCGCTTCCAGCTTTTACCAACAACGAATCAGAATGACCATGATAACAGCCTTCGAATTTTACCACTTTTTTTCTTCCTGTATAGCCTCTTGCTAAACGCAATGCGGACATTACCGCCTCTGTTCCTGAGCTTACGAAGCGCAATTTGTCGATATACGGATTGCGTGATAAAATAAGTTCAGCCAATTCGTTTTCTAAAACTGTTGGCGCACCGAAACTTGTTCCATTTTGAAGTGTTTCTACAACTTTGGAATAAATTCCTTGGTGATTGTGCCCTAAAATTAATGGTCCCCAGCTGCAACAAAAATCTATAAATTCATTTCCGTCTTCATCCCAAATAGTGCAACCATCGCCCTTTTTAATAAACAAAGGAGCTCCGTCAACAGATTTAAACGCGCGTACCGGAGAGTTAACACCTCCAGGGAAATAGGTTTTTGCCGTTTCGAATAATTGTTCTGAAGTAGTGCGAGAGATTGCTTTCTTGGTTTCCATAGCTCTTAATTTTCGTGGATGACAAAGTTAGTAAACTCATGCTTTTTTTAATGATTAAAACTGTAAAATCATCTTTGGTTTATACAAAAGGGATGAAGCCTGAAGCTCCAATTTCAAAATGTTATACTTATCTTTGATAATCGATTACACGAATCTTAAAAATTCAATTTCAAAATGGTTTATCAAAACACCATCGAATTTGCGCGAGAAATGGATGCAAAAGATCCTTTAAAGGCATTTCGCGACAAATTTTACTTCCCGACGTTCCATTCTAAAGAAGTCGTTTATTTAACGGGAAATTCACTTGGATTACAACCAAAGTCGACGAGTGACTATATCAAAAATGAACTCGATGCATGGGCCAAATTTGGTGTAGAAGGTCATTTTTTGGCAGATAAGCCATGGTTTGCATATCATGAATTTTTAACTGAAAAAGCGGCGAAAGTTGTAGGCGCAAATCCTGGAGAAGTTGTAATTACGCATTCTCTTACAACGAATTTACATCTATTGATGGTTTCGTTTTATCGACCAACAGGAAAGCGAACAAAAATTATTTGTGAGGCGAAAGCTTTTCCAAGTGATCAATATGCTTTAGAATCACAAGTGAAGTTTCACGGACTTGATTTAAAAGAGAACTTAATTGAAATTTGGCCGAGAGAAGGGGAAGTTTTAATCAACGAGGAAGATATAATTGCTAAAATCAATGAAGTTGGGGACGAATTAGCACTGGTGATGATCGGAGGCGTAAATTATTTTACTGGTCAGTTATTCGATATGGAAAACATTACCAAGGCAGGTCATTCAGTTGGAGCGACCGTTGGATTTGATTTGGCACACGCAGCTGGAAATATCAATTTAAAATTACACGATTGGGGAGTAGATTTCGCAGCATGGTGTGGATATAAATACTTGAATTCATCTCCAGGTGGAGTTTCTGGAATATTTGTTCACGAAAGACATGCCTATAAACCAGAATTACCGCGTTTTGCAGGTTGGTGGGGATATGACAAGGAAACACGTTTTCAAATGGAGCCTGGATTTAATCCAATGCGAGGGGCAGAAGGCTGGCAATTAAGTAATGCTCCTGTTTTGGGAATGGCTGCTCATTTGGCTTCTTTGGATATTTTTGACGAAGCAGGAATGGAAAGAATCGGAGCTAAACGAGATGTATTGACGGCGTACATGGAATTTGTTATAGATGCGATTTCAAAACGCAATGCGGAAAGGTGCCAATTGGAAATTATTACACCGAGAGATAAAACCAAACGTGGAGCGCAACTGTCAATTGTTGCCCATGGTCAAGGCAAAGATTTGTTCGATGCGCTTACGAAGCAAGGCGTGATCGCGGATTGGAGAGAGCCGAATGTTATTCGAATTGCGCCCGCACCACTATACAATTCTTTTGAAGATTGCTTTCGATTCGGACAGTATCTTGAGGCGGCAATACAATAAAAGAAATCGTATTTTTAGGAATATAAATAAAGAATTATGGACGAGTTAACAATTCAAACCTTGATTAGAGCAAAGTACTCAGGTGGTTTGAGTGAAATGTCGTCTTATACAAGTTTAGCAATTCAAGCGGTTGCTGTGATCATAGGCGGAATTATTATTTGGAGAGCAAGTAACGTTTTACATAAAAGAAAATTAGCCGAAAGATCAAGAAAACAATATTTTGAAACATCCTATTCCAAAGGATGGAAGAGAAAAAATTAGTTGTTATTACTATGAAAGAAAATAAAAGTGCAATCATTGTTGGAGCGGGATTAGTAGGATCTCTTTGGGCGGTTTATCTTTCGAAAGCAGGATATAAGGTAACTATTTACGAACGACGATCTGATATACGAAAAGCAGAAATTTCAGCAGGAAAATCAATCAATTTAGCTTTATCTACTCGAGGATGGAAAGCATTAGACACCGTAAATGTTGGAGATGAAATTCGCGAAATTGCGATCCCAATGTACGGAAGAACGATGCATGATGTGGAAGGAAACTTGACTTATCAACCTTATGGAAAAGAAGGTGAAGCGATATATTCTGTATCTCGAGGAGGAGTGAATGCGCGAATGATGGATATTGCTGAAAAAGTAGGTAAAGCTGAAATTCATTACAACGTTGAATGCATTGATGCAGACACCAAAAAGGGAACGGTTCAGTTAAAAAGAAAAACAACAGGAGAGACCTTTGAAGCAAAAGCGGATGTTGTTTTTGCTGCTGACGGGGCCTTTTCGGCAGTTCGGTATCATGCTTTTCAAAAATTAGACAGGTTTAATTTCAGTCAACAATACATAGCAGACGGTTACCGCGAATTGTTATTACCGGCATTGGCAAACGGCGATTATCCAATGGATAAAAATTCGTTACACATTTGGCCAAGAGGCAGATTTATGTTGATTGCACTAGCAAACGAAGATGGTTCATTTACCTGTACGTTATTTATGCCGCACGAGGGAGGAGAAAATGCGTTTGATAAAGTGAATACAAAAGAAGAAGTGGATTCGTTCTTCAGAACAACATTCCCTGATTTTTATCAAATGATGCCAAATGTGGCAGACGCATGGGAAGACCATCCTCTTTCCTCTTTAGCGATAATGCGCTCATTTCCTTGGCACGATGGAAAATTTGCTCTTATGGGAGATGCCGCTCACGCAACTGTTCCGTTTTATGGACAAGGAATGAATGGCGGGTTTGAAGATTGTACAGTGATGTGGGAATTGATGCAAAAGCACAATGAAAACTGGGAAAAAGTATTCGAAGAGTATAGCCAATTGAGAAAACCAGATGGCGACGCGCTTCAAGATTTGTCTTTATACAACTATCATGTAATGCGTGACTTTGTGGCTGACCCTAAGTTTCTTTTGCAGAAAAAGATTGAAGCAAAATTTGCGAAATTGTACCCAGAAAAGTGGATGCCGTTATATTCTATGGTGACATTTAGTGATATTCGATATAGCGTTGCATTGGAAACGGGAAATCGACAAGATAAAATAATGAAAGAAGTTCTTGAATTGCCGAATATTGAGGCAAATTGGGATTCTGAAGATGTTATGAATACAATTTTAGAAAAAATTTAAGATGAAGGGAATTGGAATAGCTATCATTTTGTTGATTTCATTGAGTTCTATTGCTCAACGTGATTTAACTCCGAGTAAAAAAAGTCAAGCATTTGGTTCGCGTGATTTTAGAAATTTGAACAATTATGGAATTCAATTTCAATTGGGACCAACATACACAATTACGCGCCTGGATAAAAACAACCGAACAACAATTGCGGATTATGCGATTGATAGTATCAATGGCCAATACACGCATAATCCAAAAGGACTTTTGGGTTTTTATGCAGAAATCGGTATGGCACACTTTCCAAAAAAACGTTCTAAATTATCGTTATGGCTGAAAACAGTATTGGTAAGTTATTACGATTGGGGAATTGGATACAAGCACATCGGCGGAACTGAAACGACAACCATTGACCGTTTGGACGCAGCTGGAAATGTAGTCGGTTCGGATGATTATTCTGGTAAGTTTTATAACGGACATGCTTTTGCACGATTCACCTTGCATAAAAACATTAATCTTGGCAAGCAGTTTTTCATTGATAATGGGCTTGGTTTAAATGTCGATTATAAAGTGGTTCATGGCTCGGCAGCATATTTAGGAGAAGTTTTTCCAGGTAGAAGAAGTTTATACAACCCTCTTGTAGTTCAATTGCATTATAGTATTGGTTTTGGAATAAAATTGAAAAGAGGGAGCTATTTGATTCCTGGGGTTAGAACACCGATAGTTGGTTATCAAAGTACGAGTTCTATAATGGCTGCGAACGGAAAAGGATCATCGCCAAGACATGTTTTTGGAAATCCAGCTTTTCAATGGTTTTCGTCTAAATACTGGCCGATATATCCACATATAAAGTTCATTTATTTGCTTGAGAAAAAGGCAAAAGGCTGTCCACCCGTTGAAACAAATGATCAGGATAAGGAAACTCAAAGAAATAGATAGGATGAAGAAAATATTTCACTTAAAAAGTTGCAGTACAAACCAGCGCATTTTGAAAGAGTTAAAACTCGATGACGTAGAACTTCAAAATATCAAAGAAGAGAACATAGACGAAAAAACCTTGGATTTTTTAAAGGAAAAAGTAGGCTCTTACGAAGCTTTGTTTTCTAGAAAGGCTATGAAATATCGTTCTATGGGGCTTCATGAATTGAAATTATCAGAAGCCGATTATAAAAAGTATATGTTGGAAGAATACACATTCTTAAAACGCCCATTTATGATTAACGAAGATGAGGTTTTCATTGGAAACACAAAAGAAGTAGTTGAAGCGGCGAAGCAATCATTTAATTCTTAAGATTTTTGAGTCCGAGTATATTACGCGCGCACTTTGCTTTATTTATGGTGAATGCTTTTTATGGAGCAAATCATATTATTGCGAAAGGAGTAATGCCCGTTTATTTGACACCGAACGTTTTCATAGCGATGCGTGTAACAGCCGCAACTGCGTTATTTTGGATCGTTAAGTCGTTAAGAGTAAGGGAGAAAATTGCAAGAAAAGATCTTCTTTTATGTGCAATTTGCGGTGTTTTTGGTGTTGCAAACAATCAACTTTTTTTCTTTCATGGTTTGAATTTATCTTCCTCCATTAATGCAGGAATTATAATGACTCTCAACCCAATCATGGTTGCAATTTTAGCTTATTTTATCTTGAAGGAAGGAGTATCCACCATGAAGGTAATTGGAATTCTTCTCGGTGCAATTGGTGCTATTTTGTTAACATTAACTGCTGGAACTGAAGCAGGAGATTCAATGTTGGGAGATTTATTTTTATTCATAAACGCGTTGAGTTATGGAATATACTTGGTACTGGTTAAACCGCTAATGCAACGTTATTCCCCTTTAACGGTTATTACGTATGTATTTTCATTTGGAACGATATATGTGTTATTATTTCCACCAACAATTAGAGATTTATTGCTCACAGATTTTTCAATTATCCCAGGAGAGATTTGGTTGAAAATAGCTTATGTAATTATATGTGTGACCTTTTTAGCTTATCTTTTTACGGTTTCAGCGTTAAAGCATCTGACGGCATCAGTATCAAGCAGTTACATCTACTTTCAGCCGATGATGGTAATTGTTTTTGCATATTTGTTTGCGGCAATCGGTTTTTCCGAAGATTTCACAGGAGCCATAACAGCTGAAAAAATAATGTATATGCTCATTATTTTTTGTGGGGTGTATATTACTTCTTCAAGCAGTCTGAAATTAAAAAGAAAACACGCGAAAAAATAATGTTGGAATTTTAACGGGGATTCCGTTCATTTTTGTATTTTTCTATAAATTCTAATTGTACAAGGCGTCGATGCTAAAATTAATCTTATTCATATCCTGCGTTGGCCTCTCTTTTCTGAGTCTTTCTCAGAGTGATCGGATAGATTCATTGAAAAGGGTTTTAATAAAGACAAAATCGCACCTAACGAAAGGTGAAATTTGTATACAGTTGTCTGAAGCTTTTGGAAATCAGCACCTTGATAGTGTACTTTTATATTCTACCAAAGCAGAACAATACGTGCGCGAGAATAACCTACTCGATAAAAAATCCATTAAAAAAGAGGCCACGAATGTAATCGCGGCGGCCTACAACAATATGGGGTTTGCCTATTCGGTTCAAGGAAAACTCAGTGAAGCATTAAAGTTTCATAGAAAGTCATTGAAGCTATGGGAAGCGGCGGGAAATAACGAGAACAGTTCTATGGTGATGAATAATATTGGTGTATTGTATCGCAATGCTGGAGACTTTACTATGGCAAAAGTTTATTATGACAAAGCCTTGGAAGTTTTGAAAAAGCAAAAGGACACTTTAGGAATAGCGTTATGTTTAAACAATTTGGGAGGAATTTATAAAGAACAAAAAAACTACAAGAAATCATTAGAAAGCTACGAAGTTGCCTTGAAATATAGAACTTTAAAGAACGATCAAAATGGTAGAGCAGTTACGTTAAATAATATTGGAGCACTTTATAAAACTCAAAACAACTTGGATTCTGCGGCTCATTATTTTGAGCAATCCCTTGAGTTGGTTAAGGAGCTAAATTTTGCACGTGGTATTTCACATGCCAGTTGTAATCTTGGTGGAATTCGGTTTCAACAAGGAAAAATAAATCTGGCGAAAGAACTGGGCGAGTTATCTTTAGAAACAGCCAATCAAGCAAATAGCACTGCAAATATTATCCAAAGCGTGGAACTATTGTCCAAAGTTTACGCAGCCATGGGGGACTGGAAAAACGCATCCAAAATGCAAGCACTGTTTATAAAACATTCGGAGATAAATAAGCAAGAGGAATTTAATCGAGAGTTGATAAAAAGTGAATTTCAAAGTGAATACGAAAAGCAAGTTGCGATCAACAAAAAGGAAACTGAACGTAAATTGGCAGAAAAGTCACTAAATAGTCGAATTAGAAACTACTTGCTTGGAGGATCAATTTTGTTTTTAATCATTTTTATAGTTTTCGCTATTATTTTAAAAAAGCGACTAAAAATAGTAAAGGAGCAAAAGAAAATTATCGAAAAGCAAAATAATGAGCGTAAAGGGATGCTTCAAGAAATTCATCATCGCGTAAAGAACAACTTCCAAATAATTTCCAGCTTACTGCGTTTGCAAACTCAAAATGAAAATAATCCATTGGTATACGACGCCTTTCAAGGAGCGATTAATCGAATTCATGCTATGTCCGTGGTTCATGAAATTATCTATAAACAAGGATCTTTTCAAAACATGAGTGCTAAAGTATACCTTGAATTATTGATTAAAAACCTTAAGGAATCATTGTCAAAAGAAAACCTAATAATTGAAATTGAAGCATTTGACAATGAGCTTGAAATGGACCAGTTTATTCCTATTGGTATAATTATCAATGAGCTTATAACAAACTCATATCAACACGCTTTTCAGTCAGACGAAGTAGAACCAAAAATTGTCATTTCGATTATGAATTATGGGAATAAAGTTCAACTAATGTATAAGGATAATGGAATAGGATTTTCTAATAATCAAAAAGAAAGTTCATTTGGTATGGATTTAATTCAAACAATGGTCGAACAGTTATCGGCAGAAATTGACAACAGCTCTCAAGAAGGATGGAACACAGTTTTTACAATTCAATTCGAAAAGTAGCTTCGTTTTCACCAGCGAATTGAAACTTGTAGTGTAATACGTAATTCGTACCTTTGCTCAAAATTGCAATTATGCTAAGATCAATGACTGGCTTTGGAAAAGCGTCAGATAATTTTAAATCAAAAAAATATTCCGTGGAACTGCGTTCTTTGAACAGCAAATCGATGGATTTAAATACGCGAATGTCTTCTCTTTATAAGGAGCTTGACACTCCAATTCGAAAGCTGATTTCCGAAAAATTATGTCGAGGTAAAGTAGATTTTTCCCTATCAGTAGAGTCTGTGAGTGACGAAAATGCATTTTCAATAAATCATGATTTGGCGAAAACGTATTATAAGGAATTGAAATCGTTGAACGAAACATTAGGTGAAAAAACGGAAGATTATCTATCGGTTATATTAAGAATGCCTGATATTTTTAACACGTCCACAGATGAAGAGTTGGATGAAGAAGAAAAGGCATTTATTCTTTCTGTGGTGAATTCAGCTGTTGACAATATGAATGATTTCCGTCGTAAAGAAGGAGAGGATTTGGAACGTGAATTTAATGCTCGAATTGAAGAAATTCGTTCGGCATTAAACGAAGTGCCTCAATATGAAGAAACACGAATTGAAACGATTCGTGAGCGCATGAAAAAAGGATTAGAAGATATTCAATCTGGATCTTACGATGACAACCGTTTTGAGCAAGAAATGATCTTTTACATCGAAAAACTTGACATTTCGGAAGAAAAAATGCGATTATCGAATCATTTGGACTATTTTTTGGAAACAATGGTGTTGCCAGAGTCGGGCAAAAAGTTAGGATTTATCGGTCAAGAAATAGGAAGAGAAATAAACACTTTAGGAAGTAAAAGCAATCATGCCGAAATGCAAAAACTGGTCATTGGCATGAAGGATAATTTAGAGAAAATCAAAGAGCAAATATTAAATACTTTGTAGATCGATGGAAAATGAATTAAAAGGAAAAAGCATCATTTTCTCAGCCCCTTCTGGAGCGGGAAAAACAACAATTGTACACCACTTGTTGAGTAAAGACTTTGGCCTTGAGTTTTCAATTTCGGCCTGCAGTCGTTCGCCTCGATCACACGAAGTTGACGGAAAAGATTATTATTTTTTAGATGTAGAATCGTTTAAGAAAAAAATTGAAGAAGACGCTTTTGTCGAATGGGAGGAAGTGTACACGAATAATTTTTACGGAACATTGAAATCGGAAATGCAACGCATTTGGAGCAAAGGAAAGACCGTGATTTTTGACGTTGATGTTGTAGGCGGCTTAAATTTGAAAAAAGAATTCGGAGATAGTGCCATGGCTGTTTTTGTGCAGCCTCCAAGCTTTGAGGAATTGGAAAACAGATTGAGAGGACGTTCTACTGAAACAGAAGACAAAATACGTCAGCGCATGGAAAAAGCGGCGAAAGAACTTGCATTTGCTGAAGAATTCGATCATATTTTAGTAAATGATAATTTATTGGACGCGTTTAAAAAAGCGGAAAAATTGGTTGAAAATTTCTTGAATTAGTATGAAAGTTGGTTTGTATTTTGGTTCATTCAACCCCATTCATGTTGGACATTTGATTATTGCGAATCATATGGCACAAGAACAGGATTTTGATCAAATATGGCTAGTTGTTTCACCCCAAAACCCATTGAAGAAAAAAGCAAGTTTATTGGAGGATTATCATCGATTGGCACTTGTTAATATTGCCATTGAAGACAATTTAAAGTTAAGATCAAGTAATATTGAATTTAAGCTGGAGATTCCAAGTTTCACGTCTGTGACATTGGCTCATCTGAAAGAAAAGCATCCTGGTTATACATTTTCTTTGCTTATGGGTGAAGACAATATACGAACGTTTCACAAGTGGTTCAATTACGAAGAAATTTTGGAAAACCATGCTATTTATGTGTATCCACGAGCGATTAGTATAAAGGAAACGGAGTTGATCAAAGAAATTCCGGATAATAGTTTAATGCACCATAAAAACGTTCACTTTGTTGAGGATGTGCCCGTAATGAATATTTCATCAAGTTTTATTCGAAAAGCAATTAAAAATGGGAAGAGTGTAGAATATTTATTGACGGATCCGGTACGAAAGTGTGTGGAAGAAATGAATTTTTACCGTTGAATTAAATCAAAATTGTGACGTGTTAATTGCATGTTGTGGTTTTCCCAAAATTCACCATCAATTTCTTTTTCAAAGACTGTTGTTTTGACAATTTGAAATCCTAATTTTTCATAGCAGCGAATCGCTCCATCATTCCAAGCGAATACATTTAAATCAATTATAGAAACCCGAGTATCACAAAAAAATTCAGTCGACATGTTGCGAATTATTTCTGTGCCAATTCCACGACTTCGATAATTTTGATTTCCAATTAACACCCTTGAAATACGAGGAATTTCATTTTCATAGTTGAATTCACAATGTCCGATTACTTCGTTGGTTTCGCTCAATAGTATTTTACATACTTTGCGATTAATTGAGTCAACGTAATTCTCTAATTGATCGTTTGTTAATGGATATGAAAAAATTGGACCAGCGAACTGAATTAATTCCTTCTCGGAGCTTAGCCAATTGATAAGCCGATAAAAATCTGTTCTCTCAAAGGGCTGAAAATGAATCATAAGTTATTTTAGAAAGTGTATGAAAACTAAAAACAAATTGCTTAAATTTACTCAATTACTAAACTAACAAAAACTTAAATTATGAAATTGAAAGCAATGATTTTTTCGCTAGCGTTTATTTTCTTAGCAAACGTAGCAAGTGCATTTACAATTAAGTACTACAACAAAGATTCGAAAAACCACACTATGGAGGTGAAATCGAATGGTTCGACTCAAAAAGTTGAATTTAGAAGCTCTACTTCAGGATCTACATCTATTCAAACAAGCGCATCAGAAGTTGAAATTAAAACTTCTTGTGGATGGGTAAAAGTAAAAGATGGAGCGAAAGTTACTGTAAAAGACGGATGTATTACTGTTGAGTAATATTTCTTTTCGATATTGAAAAAGTCCTGCTAGAAATAGTGGGACTTTTTTGCTTACAACACAACAACTTTTTTCACAATTCTGAGTTCTCCCGACTCAATTAAAACCGAATAAACGCCCGGATGTTGCAGTTTCAAGTTGTAGTTTGATGTGCCGCTTGGAATTTTAGAATTCACACTTACTTTTCCTGTTCCATCTATTACACTCAAGAGTGCATCTTCCTTTAGCTCTGAATTAAATTGAATATGTATTTCTTCATTCGTTGGATTTGGTACAAAATTAAAACCAAATAGATTTGCGTCTATTGAATTTAAGTTGTTTGTTTCTTCATTCATTGCCAATAAAAATGCACTTTTTCGACCGGTGGACGCATTGGTTGTAGTTCCTGTGATATAAACGTGGTCGTCATGCAAAACAATATCATGTGGTGCATCTTTCTCTGGACCACCCCACGTTTGGTATGACAAAACAGTTCCACTTGTATCCGCTTTCAAATAAACCAGGTCTTTTACTCCTCCTGTGAGGTGAGACGCAGATTCTGTCCAGCCACTTATGTAAATTATATCGTCTTTAACGGCTATACCGCGAGCATTTTCAGTCTGGCTTCCGCCCCAATCGAAGTACCAAATTTGATTTAGGTTTTTGTCATATTTGGTAACGAAAAGTTGAACATTATTCGTTGATGGCAGCGTTGTATAACCAGTGATGTACAAAAACTCACCATCTGAAGTCATGCTTAAAGCATTCTCAAAGTCAGAAAAGTTGGATTGAGTACCAAAAAGTGTTGAATCGACAAACGCCCCATCCGATAGTGAAAATTTTCCAAGAAATGAATGTCCATTTAGAAGGTTCGCAAAACCAGTTCCTCCCCACAATCCTGCCGCATAAATATAGTTTTCGTCTACCACAAAGTGTCCGTCTTGATGCTCAGCAGTTCCAGCTTGGCCTAAATAGTTCGTCCATTCGGTTGTTCCTGAATAGTCCAGTTTCCACAATCCAATTTCATTTTCATAGATAGTTGACTCATATTCTTGAGACCATCCCCCGCAATAAATCCCATCATCTAAAAACTCAAGTCCATCTACTTCGTCATAGCCGTTTGCACTAAAACCATTTGTTTGAAACCAGTTTAATCCTTTCGTATCATTGTCAACGTTCAAGAGTAGCATGTCGCAAGATAATTGACCACCACTGCACGTTTTTCCTCCAATGTATAAACAGGTATCTTTTATTTTACAGACATATGCATGTTGATTTCCAGGACCTCCATAAACGAAAGGAGTTGTCCAAATATCGTTTCCATTCTCATCGTATTTGTGTCCAATAATATCTAAACCTTGACCAATGTGATTTGCGCTAACAACCCAATATACTGAACCAGCCGAGTCAACATCAACACCCCATCCTTCAACGTGATTCGCGCTTCCAGTAAGATCACTTTCTTCATATTTTGTCCAATTAGGAACAAGAATAGATTGAGAGAAACTCATTTGAACAAGGTAAACGAAAAGAGCAATAAGAAAAGAAAACTGTTTCATCAGGTAAAGTGTTAATAGGCTTTGATTTGGCTAATATACAAAATTCAGAATTTGCGTTTGGCAATGATTCTACTAAGGATTAATCAACTTCGGTGTTTTACATCGTATATTTGTCGCTATTAGTTATGACGAATTGCACCTTAATTTCTTCGCCACTTCAAGGCTTTACCGACTATCGTTTTCGGAATGCTTTCCAGCGCTATTTTGGTGGAATTGATGTTTTTTATGCGCCATATGTTCGTTTAAATGGGAAGTTTGAAATTAAACCGGTTTATGAGCGTGACTTAAATCCCAAAAACAATTTGGATACGGTTGTTATTCCCCAAATAATGACGAACGACGCCGACGAGTTTCTTTTTGTTGCGAACTATGTTAAAGATTTAGGCTACACTGAGCTCAACTGGAATTTAGGCTGTCCCTATCCCATGGTGACGAACAGAGGAATGGGTTCAGGGCTGATTTGCAACGCACCTAAAATCGACGCTATTTTGAACCGTGTACACAACGAGTCGGATATCATTGTTTCAATGAAAATGCGAATGGGTTATGAGCATCCGATGGAAATTTTGGATGTATTTCCTCTATTGGAAAAATATCCGATTAAAAATATTGGAATTCATGCGCGAATAGGCAAGCAATTATATAAAGGACCTGTCGATTTAGATTCCTTTGAACGCTGCATAGAAAACACCAGTCATAAGTTGTACTACAACGGAGATATTACTTCTGTTGCAGCTTTTAATGAATTGGACGAACGATTTCCTTCCATTGATAATTGGATGATAGGTCGGGGATTAATTTCTGACCCATGTTTGCCATCAATGATAAAAACAAACTCTGATGTGTATCCACAAAATCGAATGGAATTGTTTGAAGCGTTCCACAATGAGTTGCTCGCTGCGTACACTGAACAGTTGTCCGGTGATAAACATGTAATTTTAAAAATGAGCCACTTGTGGGAATACTTTGAATTGGCTTTTGAATCGTCTCATCGATTAATTAAAAAGATGAAAAAAGCGAAAAAACTAGCGGATTATAAGGAAGTATTTGAGCAGTTTGTTGCTGAGGAATAGCTTCAAATTGTGTAAAACAGAGTTGCACAATCGTATTCATCAAACCTGCAACTGCATCACTGTCACATCATCAATTTGATCCACGTTTTGTTTCCAGTTTTCAAAGGTATAATCCAAGTATTTTTGAGCCTCGTTACCGTCCAATTTCGCAGCATCAACCAACAATTCGTTGAATCGCTTTCGATTGAATTTCTTTTCCATTTCACCACCAAATTGATCCACGTATCCATCGGTAAAAAGCACAATATGATCGCCCGACTTCAAGTCGATTGTTTCTTCTTCAAAGTTTTTAGTCACGTTTGAGAACAAACCAATGGGGTATTTATTGGCTTTATAGGTTAATACTTCCTCGTCACGGATAATAATTAAAGGGCGAAAAGCACCAGCATAGCAAACAGATGTGCGGTCATTGTCAAATCGACATATAGCAATATCCATTCCGTCTGAGATAGCTAAATTGGGATTGTTTTCGTTCAAGTAATTGGTGAATTCCTTGTCCAAACGCGTAAGAATTTCTGCACATGATTCCACCTGTCTGTTGGTGATAATATCGCGCAACAGGGTGTTGGCAATGATGGACAACATTGCTCCAGGAACGCCATGTCCAGTACAATCTATAACTGCCACATAGGTAAAATCCTTTACTTTTGTGAAAAAGTAGAAGTCGCCACTGACTACATCTTTTGGCTTATACAAAATGGACGAATTGGGAAACAAAACCTTTAATTCATCCGGAGATTTTAAAATTGCATTTTGTAATCGAGCAGCGTAATTGATACTATCGTTGATGTTAGAGTTTAGTGATTTAAGTTGTTTATTGTATTTGGATAATTCCAATTCGTGTACAATTTGACGCGTGATATCTTGCCCTGTTCCAACCAATTTATTGTCTGGGGTTTTAATTGTATTCCATAAAATATAGACTTCATTTCCAAAAGCGTCATTCATTTGTTCTACATAGTTTGGCAATATGGTTTCAGAAGAAGCAGCAAATTGATTTATTTTTTTCTGAATAGTATCCAATTCAACAGCATTTTTACGCGTTAGTCGAAACCAGTTTTGTTGTAAAACCTCTTCAGGCTTCAATCCTAGAACCTTTTGCAAACCAGGAGAGACATAATTAATTGTCCCGTCATATTCTAGGAGAACATAAATTAAAGGTGTGCTTTCAAGAACGTGTTGTATGTAATTGTTCATTTCTAATGTGTAAAAAGGATATTATTTTGTTTCTGACCAATCGGTCTGGGAGGTTGCGCTTGTCTTACCAAACGCAAATAATGCAGCGCTGAATCAGCATGCTGTCATTGAAACAATAATATCTTTTATTAGAAATCATGGGGCAAAACTACTAAAAAAGTGAAATGGTTGTTCCTTTCGGATTAGAAAATTTTAAATTTCTGCTCAAAGAACTAGAAAAAGTTGGATTTAAGTTCTGAACTAGAGTTTTCTTTTTCGAGGCTGTTTTCTCAATTGTGTATTTTTATTGCGGGTAACAAGTGGATATGCTTACCGGCTGTCTCTTATACACATCTCCGAGCCCACGAGACAGGCAGAAATCT
>OLID01000176.1_pt1 | contig 35737 bp, 31 predicted proteins | sample 1609361 | NCBI WGS metagenome assembly OLID01 (sample SAMN05416778, study PRJEB24817) | seawater metagenome | isolation source: Sea water | place: Canada:Atlantic | collected 2013-07
CTCGTGGGCTCGGAGATGTGTATAAGAGACAGTATCTGCAGGCACTGCGCGCGGCCAAACATCGGGTCGTGATCACCAATGCCTACTTTCTGCCCAGCTACCGGCTGATGCGCGAGCTGCGGCGCACGGCTCGCCGGGGCGTCAAGGTCACACTCATCCTGCAGGGCCACCCGGATCTGCGCTGGGCGCGGGCACTGACCAGCCTGATCTACAACTACCTGTTGCGCCACGGTGTCATAATCCACGAGTATTGCCGCCGGCCACTGCACGGCAAGGTGGCGCTGGTTGATGATGAATGGTGCACGGTCGGTTCCAGCAACCTTGACCCGTTAAGCCTGTCCCTGAACCTGGAAGCCAACCTCATTATCCGGGACCGCGCTCTGAACGGTAAACTGTACGACCACCTGACATCACTGGCTGACAGCGACTGCCAGGTCATCACTGAAAAGATCGCAGTACGTGGCTACTGGTGGCGGATGCCGCTATCCTTCGCCTGTTTCCATTTCCTGCGGCATTTCCCGGCTATCGCAGGCATTCTGCCGGCACACACACCGGTTCTGGAGCAACTGGACGCCAAAGACACAGAATCAAGTAAAAGAGTAAGGTAAAAAACATGAATACCCGTACCAAAAAGCTGCTTCGACGAGCCGTCACAGTGTTTTTTCTGATTGCCATTCCAACGCTGCTGTACTTCCTGCTGCGCGACCTGGAGTGGCAGGAAGTGAAAACCGCCCTGCAGAGTTACAGCTGGACAACGCTGTTGAGCGGCGCCGGCATTGCCGCCCTGAGTTATGCGGTACTGTGCAGTTATGACCTGCTGGGGCGCCGCTACACGAAGCATTCGTTGAGCACGCCAACGGTGCTCGCCGTGGCCTACGTGTGCTACAGCTTCAATCTCAACTTCGGCGCCTGGATCGGTGGCATTGCCCTGCGCTATCGGCTGTATTCCAAACAGGGACTGAGCATGTCGACGGTCACCGGCATCCTGAGTATCAGTCTGCTGGCCAACTGGCTGGGCTACATGCTGGTGGCAGGCACGTTGTTCTCGTTTCGCCTGATGTCTGTGCCTGACAGCTGGTATGTCAGTACGTTGACGCTGCAGATTATCGGTATTGGGCTTTTGGCAACCGTGGCAGTGTATCTGCTGGCCTGTCAGTTTTCCCGCCGCCGTACCTGGAGCTGGCGTGATTACCGGATCACACTGCCCTCGCTGACGATGGCGTTGCTGCAGATATCATTAGGGGTCCTCAACTGGTGCCTGATGGCCGCACTGATTTATATTCTGTTACCCGATGAGGCTTTTTACCCCAGTGTACTCGCCGTCTTGATGGTCAGCAGTATCGCCGGCATCATCACGCATATTCCGGCCGGGCTGGGGGTACTGGAGGCGATATTCATTGCCTTGATGCGTGGCGAGTTTCCGGTCAGTGAACTGCTCGCCGCGCTGCTGGCGTATCGGGCGCTGTATTTCCTGTTCCCGCTGACGCTGGGTGTGATCGGCTATCTGATCCTGGAGCGGCGCGGCGCCACTGACGATGCGGAAGCCGGCAACTCTGCTGCACCCTGACAGCAATTCAGGATTGATCGGGACTTAGCAACAGCGTGGCCAGCGGTGGCAGGTCCAGCACCAGCGAGTCGCTCCGGCCATGGGCAGCGACGTCCTCGGTAGCGACCGTGGCCAGATCCGCGTAATCTGATCCGGCGTAGTATCCGGCATCACTGTTTAGCAGCACCCGCCACTGTCCGGCGCAAGGCACCCCCACTCGGTATCCCGGCCTGGGTATCGGCGTGAAATTGTGGATCACCAGAACCGGATCGACGCCGTTGTGACAACGCAGCCAGGCATACACACTGTTCTGTGTGTCATCACCAATCAGCCACTGGAAACCGGCTTCGCGGTGATCTCCTGCATGCAGGGCCGGCAGCTGGCGATACAGCTGATTCAGCGTTGCCACCAGTCTGTGTATACCCTGGTGTTCCGGTTTGTCCAGCAGTGCCCAGTCGAGCTGACCATCATGATCCCACTCGCGCCACGCGCCAAATTCACAACCCATGAACAACAGCTTCTTACCCGGGTGGGTCCACATGAACGCCAGATACAGGCGCAGGTTGGCAAATTTCTGCCAGTGGTCACCGGGCATCTTGTTGAGCAGCGACCCCTTGCCGTGTACAACCTCATCGTGCGAGATCGGCAGAATAAAGGTTTCGCTGAACGCGTACAGCAGGCCAAAGGTCAGTTGGTGGTGATGATAGCGGCGATTGACCGGATCCTCGCTGATGTAGGCCAGCGAGTCGTGCATCCAGCCCATATTCCATTTTGCCGCGAACCCCAATCCACCTTCGCCGGTCGGGTGACTGACGCCGGGAAAGGCCGTGGATTCTTCGGCGATAACCATGGCACCCGGCACTTCATGGGCCACAACATCATTAAGCTGACGCAGGAAATCAATGGCTTCCAGGTTTTCGCGACCACCGTAGTGATTGGGTATCCATTCGCCCTCTTTACGTGAGTAGTCGCGGTACAGCATCGACGCCACGGCATCTACCCGCAAACCATCGACGTGGAAGCGGCGCAGCCAGTGCAAGGCAGAGGCAATCATGAAGCCACGCACTTCGTGCCGCCCCAGATTGTAGATAAAGGTGTCCCAGTCCTGGTGAAACCCTTCAAAAGGATGTGCATACTCGTACAACGCGGTGCCGTCGAAGTGCGCCAGGCCGTGAGCGTCGGTGGGGAAATGTGCCGGCACCCAGTCCAGAATCACGCCGATGCCCGCGCTATGGCAGGCATCAACAAAGGCCGCGAACTCATCCGGTGTGCCGTACCGCGCCGTGGGCGCAAACTGGGACAGCACCTGGTAGCCCCAGGAACCACCAAATGGATGCTCCATCACCGGCATAAGTTCTATGTGCGTAAAGCCCAGCTGGGTGATGTAGGGAATGAGGCGCTGTGCCAACTGTGGCCAGCCCAGGCTGTCGCCATGCTCGTCGCGCATCCAGGAGCCGGCATGAAGCTCGTAGATGACCATTGGTACCTGTGTGCCCTGGCGCTGCGGGCGCTGCTCCAGCCATTGTCCGTCCTGCCAGGCGTGGGCAAGCGGCGCGGCGATCACCGAGGCAGTGGCCGGTGGTGTCTCGGTACGCAAGGCCACCGGGTCAGCGCGTTGTGTGGCCACATTGTCGGCGCCAAGAATGTCATACTTGTACAGCTCGCCCGGCTGCAGGCGCGGAATGAACAGCTCCCACAGGCCGCAGCCATGATGGCGCCGCATAACATGCCGACGCGCATCCCAGCCGTTGAAGGAGCCGATGACCGACACTCGTTGTGCGTTAGGCGCCCACACAACAAAACGTACACCCGGCACCTTTCCGATAGTGAGCGGCTGTGCGCCGAGACTGTCGCCGAGATGGCGATGTTTGCCTTCAGAGAACAGATGGATATCCATTTCCCCCAGCGTCGACGGAAAGCTGTACGGGTCCTCGGTTTCCTGTTGCCCGCCGGGCCACCATATGCGCAAACGGTAGGCACGCAAGGGCTCGTCCAGCACCGCCACAAACAGGCCCGGTGGTCCGGACTCTGCCATATTTAGCTGGGCGGCACCGTCTGGCAGCAAGTCCACCGCCATTGCGCCGGGCAGCCATACACGCACGATCCATTGCGCATCCGCGTCGGATTCAACAGGCAGCCGATGCGGCCCGAGTATCGCGAACGGGTCCGCGTGGCGGCCCTGTAGCAGTGCTTCGGCCTCGCGCGATGACAATGCGGCAACGGCGACATCCATCATGATGTTTCATCCCAGGCGTCAATCTGTGTCAGCAGCGTCAGCAAACCCTGCACCGGAACACCTAACCACGCGGGCCGGTGCGCCGCCTCATACAGGATTTCGTAACCGGCCTTGTCGATGCTGTACAGCCAGCGTGCGGCATTGCCACCACGTTCCGACCGCCAATGATGAGGCACCTCAGCGGAAGCCAGCCAATAGGCATCAAGAAACGCATCCACGGATTTTTCGCAGTAGCTGCGCGTGACATAGCTCGTGGCCTGTTCCGCTTCTTCGGAGTTGTCGGTGGCCCGTTGACCACGACGCGCAGTTGCCGCCGCGTAGTCGAAGGACCGCAATACGCCAGCGACATCCTTGTAGGGGCTGTGCAGGGCCCGGCGCTCGGCCAGGCTGCGGGTCGGTTCGCCCTCAAAATCGATCAGGTAGGCATCTTCCTGTACCACCAGCACCTGGCCCAGATGCAGATCACCGTGTACACGTATGCGTAAGCCGCCGACGGTCTCGCTGGCCAATTGCCTGATGCGCTGACGCAAAGGCTCCACGCGTTCCAGCAGTTGCTGCACACGTTGCTGATTATCAGCGTCAAATGTGTGCTGCTGGTCGAGCAGAACGTCCAATGCCGCTTCCAGTTGTCGGCAGATACGCTCTGCTATCTCTTCTGTATCGATTTCAGTAATGCTGCAGGGTCTGAACGCCGGGTCCTCGTCAGCCGCCCCGTCAGTGGCCCCGTTCGCGGACGGACATGCCAGCAGCGCGTGCATACTGCCCAGTCGCTGCCCCAGCATGCGGGCAAAATTTTCCAGTTCCGCCAGCGCGGTGAACTGATTTTCGTGCTCGGACATACCGCCGGCCAGCTCATCACGAATCGCCCGCTGCAATGCCGATTGTGTCCAGGCCCAGGCGTCGCCCTGGTTATCCAGATAACCCTGCAGCACCATCAGCACCTGCGACTCGCCATCCGGCGCTTCGCGCTGCACCGTGCCCAGCAGGGGCGCACAGTGGGTAAAGCCGCGACGGGTCAGAAACGCGCCCATCTCCACTTCCGGATGCACACCGGGACGAACGTAGCGCAGCACCTTGAGCACACACTGACGGCCAACCACCACCGAGCTGTTGCTTTGTTCGGCAGACAACCACTGGACTTCCTGGTCGGTATCTGCGGCTGGGTGCCGGATCGTCAGTGCAGCCAGCGATTCGGTGCCACTGAACACCAGCGCGCCGTCCGGATGATCGATACGCCGGTCATCCCTGATGTTTTCTATGACAGTGCGCACGAAGGCTTCGATGCTGAAGGCATCCGTTAACAGGCCCACTTTAGGGCCACGTCGCACACGAGCCATGGCGAGCTGTCGGGACAATGCATTGCCAGTATCTTCCTCGGCATAACCCAGCCACAGCTGGTAACTGCCCGACCCGGCCGAGGCATCAACCTTGAGCTCACACAACCAGTACTGATCATTCACGGGCGTTGCTCTGGTGATCTGTACCGGCCCGGTCTGTTGACCGGCAAACCAGCGCCGCTGCGACAGATACGCCGGCAGGGTTTCGGTTTCCAGTGCTGTCCGTATAGGTTCCTGCAGAATGTCGCTGAGATCGCGTTTGACAACCAGGGTCGCCATATCCGGCATCGGCTGGGGCGCTTCAACGTGCCAGCCCGGCATATGGCTGTGCTCGGTCAGGTAGAACCAGTAAAACCCATAGGGCGGCAGCGATAATTGATAATGCGCTTCATCGATGGGCGGGAAGGCACTGCCTCCAGTCATTTCCACCGGTACCTTGCCGGCAAACGCAGCCAGATCCAGCTCCACTGCCTGCGCTGCACGAGACAGATTGGCCACACACAATATCGTTTCCTGCTCTGTCCTGTCGTCCTGGTATTCGCGCAGATAGGCGAGTATGCGGCGATTGGCGGGAGACAGCATTTTCAGTGACCCGCGGCCAAAGGCCTTTTGCTGCTTGCGCACCATCAGCATGCGACGTGTCCAGTTCAGCAGAGAATGCGGATCTGCCTGCTGTGCTTCCACGTTGATGGTCTGGTATCCATACAGGGGATCCTGAATCGGCGGCAACACCATGCTGGCGGGGTCGGCCTTGGAAAAGCCGCCGTTGCGGTCGATGGACCACTGCATGGGCGTGCGCACCCCATCACGGTCGCCGAGGAAGATATTGTCCCCCATGCCCAGCTCATCACCGTAATAAAGCGTCGGAGTCCCGGGCATCGACAGCAGCAGGCTGTGCAGCAGTTCAATGCGCCGGCGGTCGCGCTCCATCAGCGGTGCCAGCCGGCGGCGGATACCAAGGTTGATGCGCGCACGGCGATCGGCGGCGTAATAGCTCCACAGGTGGTCGCGCTCGTGGTCGGTGACCATCTCCAGGGTAAGCTCATCGTGGTTGCGCAAAAAAATCGCCCACTGACAATTGGCCGGAATCTCCGGCGTCTGCCGCAGGATGTCGGTGATCGGAAAACGGTCCTCCTGGGCCAGCGCCATATACATGCGTGGCATCAGGGGAAAATGGAAAGCCATGTGGCACTCGTCGCCTTCGCCGCGTTCGTTGCCGCCGAAATACAGCTGGGTGTCCTCGGGCCACTGATTGGCCTCTGCCAGCAACATGCGATCCGGGTAGCGGCTGTCGAGCTCTGCACGAATCTTCTTAAGTACCACGTGGGTTTCCGGCAGGTTTTCATTGTTGGTGCCGTCACGCTCGATCAGATACGGAATGGCATCCAGGCGTAAGCCATCCACGCCCATGTCCAGCCAGTAACGCATGACCGACAGCACTTGCCGCAGCACCTGCGGGTTATCGAAATTCAGGTCCGGCTGGTGAGAGTAAAAACGATGCCAGAAATACTGACCGGCCACCGGATCCCAGGTCCAGTTGGACTTTTCCGTGTCCAGAAAGATGATGCGGGTGCCGGCGTACTTCTGGTCACTGTCAGACCACACATAATAGTTGCGCGCCGCCGATCCGGGTTTGGCACGCCGTGCCCGCTGAAACCAGGGATGCTGGTCGGAGGTATGATTGATGACCAGTTCGCAGATAACGCGTAGCCCGCGCTTGTGGGCCTCGGCGATAAAACGTTTAACATCGGCCAGCGAGCCGTAGTCGTCGTGAACATTACGATAATCAGCAATATCGTAGCCGTCATCACGTCGGGGGGAGGGAAAAAACGGCAACAACCAGATGGTATTGACGCCCAGGTCGGCAATATAGTCCAGTTTGGCGATGAGCCCGGAAAAGTCACCGATACCGTCATTGTTGGCATCAAAAAATGACTTTACATGTACCTGATAGATCACCGCATCTTTGTACCACAGTGGATCTTCAGTAAATTGTCGGGTCTGGTTGCGTTTAGTCATGCCCTGCGTCACCTTGTTGTCTGTATACCTCTTGTTGTCTGTATACATCTGGCACACTCAGCTTCCAGATGCCGAATGGCAGATGCCAGGGTTCAATGCGCATCCACTGATGTTTACCATGCCATGTCCAGCGATGCCCGTTCATAAGATCCTCGCCGTCCATGCTGGCTGAGTCGGGCAGACCGAACTCCCACAACGGTAGCTCAAAATGGCTTTCCTGGGCGTTGTCCGGATCCACGCTGACAGCGATCAAAATAAAATTGGACAGATCCGCGGTACGTTTGCCAAACAGCAGGATATTGCCGTTGGCAACCTGATAAACCTGCAGACCCAGATGCGTCTGCAGGGCCGGGTTATTGCGCCGGATCCGGTTCAGCTGGCTGATTTCGTACACGATGTTGTCGTGCATCGGCTCAGGCGCCAGCCGTGCCCGTATCTGATATTTTTCCGAATCAAGATATTCCTCCTTGCCCGGCACCGGTGCCGACTCACACCGCTCAAATCCCGAGTAAAGCCCCCACAATCCCGAGCCCATGGTGGCCAGTGCTGCCCGAATTAGAAAACCGGCGCGCCCGGCGTTGTGCAGAACAAACGGATTGATGTCCGGGGTGTTGACAAAAAAATGCGGCCGATAGCAGTCCCGCCAGGGTGGACCATTCAGTTCAGTGAAATACTGCGCCAGTTCGTCGCGGGTATTGCGCCAGGTGAAATACGTGTAACTCTGACTGAAGCCCACCTTGCCCAATCTCGCCATCATGGCTGGCCGGGTAAACGCTTCGGCTAAAAAAATAACGTCAGGATGTTGGCGCCGGACATCGGCGATCAGCCATTCCCAGAACGGCAAGGGCTTGGTGTGCGGATTATCCACCCGAAACATCTTCACGCCCCGCTCCACCCAGGTCATGACGATATCCCGCAGCGCCAGCCAAAGATCGGGTATCGCCCCTTCGGCGTAAAAATCCACGTTAACGATGTCTTCATACTTTTTGGGCGGGTTCTCCGCATAACGGACACTGCCATCGGGACGCCACCGAAACCACTCCGGATGCTGCTTCAGCCAGGGATGGTCCGGCGAACACTGGATGGCAAAATCCAGCGCGATCTCCAGACCATGCTCGTGGGCGTCCTGCACCAGTTGCAGAAAGTCCTCCAGCGAACCCAGTTCGGGATGGATGGCCTCGTGCCCGCCGGCTTCGCTGCCAATGGCGTAGGGGCTGCCCGGATCATCGGCGTTTGCGATCAGGGCATTGTTACGGCCTTTGCGATGGGTGTGGCCGATGGGATGAATCGGCGGGAAATACAGCACGTCGAAGCCCATGGCACGAATGCGGGGCAACTGGCGTGTCACATCAGCAAAGGTTCCGTGCCGGGCGGCATCATCGGTCATCGATCGCGGAAACAGTTCGTACCAGCTGGCAAATTCAGCTGCCTGACGCTCGACCTCGATGGCAAAACTGTCACTGAGCACGCGGTGCGGTTTGCTCTCCGCACGGGACACGGCAGATACGCTGTCAGATGCCAGCAACAACAGCATTTTGTCTTCATCGGACGCTGCCGTGCGCAGCCGCGACAGCAGCTGCTCAACGTCGGCGCGTGCATCGTTGTCCTCGATCTCGCCGGTCAGCACGTCCTGCAGCAGCGCCTCGCCTTCCTGCAGCTCCAGGCTGATATCCACACCCGCGGCGAATTTTTTCTCGATTTCATCACAAAAGCCGAGGTAGTGGTCGATCCACGCCTCAATCATGAATTCCAGGCGCCCGACCGTGTCACAGCGGATCTCTGTTTCCCAGTGATCGTTGCCGAGGAAACGCAATGTCGATGCCGACCAGCCTTTTTGTTGTGTCTTGCGGGTCTGCGGCGCTGGCCGCCATAACACCCGTGCCTGCAGCTTTTCATGACCGTCAACGAAGACGACAGCGCTGACCGTGACCGGTTTATCAACAATGGCCTTGGCCGCAAAGCGCCCGGCGTCTACCGACGGGCTGACCGACTCGATGGCTATTCTGGGCGACTGGGTCGCCTTGAGTTGTTTGCGTGAGGCTGGCATAGGCATCAACCGTTGATGACGCTGCCACCGTTCAGGTGCAGTACCTGTCCGGTCATGTAGCTGGAATCGCCGCAGGCCAGATACACATAGGCCGCCCCCAGCTCCGCGGGTTGTCCCGGGCGGCCCAGGGGCGTGCTGGCACCGAATTTTTCGACACTGTCTTCGGGAAAGGTCGAGGGGATCAGCGGTGTCCAGATCGGCCCGGGCGCCACACCGTTCACGCGTATGCCGCGCGGCGCCAGGTTGATGGAAAGCGAGCGCGTGAACGAGGTGATGGCACCCTTGGTGGACGAGTAGTCAATGAGCACCGGGTTGCCTTTATAGGCCGTGACCGACGTGGTATTGATGATCGCGGCGCCCGCCTCCAGATGCGGAAGCACGGCTTTGGTCAACCGAAACATGGCAAAGATGTTACTGCGGAACGTCCTCTCCAGCTGCTCGTCGCTGATATCTTCAAGGTTCTTCTGTGGATGCTGCTCGCCCGCGTTGTTTACCAGAATATCGATGCGACCGAACCTGTCCATGGTCTTTTGCACGACCTCCTGGCAGTGCTGAACGTCGGCTACATCCCCGGCGAACATCAGTACTTCGCGTCCGGCAGACTCGACTTCACGGCGGGTAAGTTCGGCGTCGTCATGCTCTTCCAGATACAACGCCACGATATCTGCGCCTTCGCGGGCGTAGTACACCGCCACCGCGCGGCCGATGCCACTGTCAGCGCCGGTGATGATGGCAACCTTGCCGGCCAGTTTGCCAGCGGCTTTATAGGTGTCGGAGTAGTATTCGGGCCGCGGGTGCATTTCGTCTTCACGCCCGGGCCGCTGATCCTGATGCTGCGGCGGGAGGGTCCGTTCGTCCATAAAAATCTCCTTGTGAAAATCCTTTCCACCTGTCAATTACGACATGCTTTACCGCCAATAGTTTCGTGCCCTGCAGAAATCGAACTTTTTGCTGCCGAACTTTTTGCTGCCGAACTTTTTGCCAAGAGGGCAGTCGAATTTATTGAAGACGATCAGGCAATCCATGGAGGATGTGATTATGCCGCGAGGAAGCAAAGACAAATATACCGACAAGCAACAGCGAAAAGCCGAACACATTGAAGAAAGTTACGAAGAAAAAGGTGTCTCGCCTGATGAAGCTGAAGCCAGGGCGTGGGCCACTGTCAACAAGCAAAGCGGTGGCGGTGAGCGCAAGGGAGGCTCCGGACAGGACAAGAGTTCCAAAGAAAAATCAAGCGACCGTAGCGACTCGGCCAAACAGGCTGCGGACACCCGCAAGGGCAAGACCAAACAGGGCAAACTTGAGGACAAAACCAAGGATGAACTCATGAAGGAAGCGCAAAAACGTGATATTCACGGCCGCTCCAAAATGCGCAAGCAGGAGTTGATCACCGCACTGAAAAAGAGCGCCTGACGCGCGCACCGGCACCGCCGGCATTGCACCACACTGTTCACGTTGAGTTGATTGGCAGGGAGAGCTTTTATGACGACGCAGCAGCATCATGGGTGTTACTGGGAGCAGTCCGCGCAGGGTCCGACATTTCCGTCCTTATCCGGGACCATGGATGTTGACGTGGCCGTTGTGGGCGCCGGCATTGTGGGTGTGACAACCGCCCGCTTGCTGAAGGACGCGGGGATGACCGTGGCGCTGATTGAGGCCCTCGAGATTGGCCATCAGGCCACCGGGCGCTCAACAGCCAAGGTCACCTCCCAGCACGGTCTGATGTACCACACACTGGCGGACAAATTCAGTGAGCATCAGGCGCAGCTCTATGCCAGCGCGCAGGAACATGGACTGGCAACGATACGGCGTCTGGTCGCGGAGCATGCGATCGAGTGCGATCTGGAAAGTGCCGCAGCCTATACTTACACCTGCGATCAGTCACAGATCTATAATATCGAGCGCGAAGTCGAGCTCACCAGACGACTGGGATTGCCAGCCTCCTATGTCAGGACGACTGAACTGCCCTTTGCCATTGCGGGGGCGATACGTTTCGACGATCAGGCCCGGTTCCATCCCGCGCAATACCTCAAAGGACTGGCGGCAACCATCCCCGGTGAGGGTTGCCACGTATTTGCGGACAGCCCCGTCACGGCCTGGCAATCAGGACGCGTGGACACGCCCCACGGTCACGTCAATGCCCGTCATGTGGTGATGGCCACGCACCTGCCGCTGGGCAACACCGGTGGTTATTACATGCGTGCATTCCCGCAGGCTGAACCTGTTGTGGCGGCCAGGATACCAGCCACTGTGGCGGAATCGCTGCAGGGCATGTACGTCAATGTGGAAAATCCACGGTATTCCATCCGCACCCATATCAACGCTGCTGGCGACCCATACGCTATCGTGGCCGGCAGTGCATTCAAGCCCGGCCACGTCGAAGACGAGCGACGGCATTTTAACGATATAGAGTCCTGGCTAAGGACAAATTTCCAGGCAGAACCCGCCGCTTACCGTTGGGTAAACCAGGACTACACGTCCATGGACAGCGTACCGTACGTAGGCTGGTCTACATCGCTGGGCGACCCCTGCCTGGTTGCCACCGGTTTTGCGGCGTGGGGTATCACCAACGGCAGCTCGGCGGCCTCGATACTGTGCGCTCTGCTCACCGGCGGCAGTAACCCATGGCTGGAGCTGTTTGATGCCAAACGAATCCGTCCGCTGGCTGGTGCCTCGACGTTTGTCAAGGAAACCGCCTCGGTAGCTCACCATTTTGTCAGCGGCCACCTGAGTAGCAGACCCGGACCGGTGGACGCGTTGGCCCGCAATGAAGCGGCGGTGATGAAAATCGATGATCGCAAGGTGGCCGCCTATCGTGACGAGCATGATCACCTGCATGTGGTGTCAGCGACCTGCACACATCTGGGTTGTGTGGTTGGCTGGAACGAAGCGGACCGCACCTGGGATTGCCCGTGTCACGGATCCCGCTTCGATCACGATGGGACGGTACTGCATGGTCCGGCGGTGAAACCGCTGGAACACTACACACCCTCAGTTAATGGCAAGCATCATCGGGGTTGATCCAGGATTTCCTGTTTGCGCTGCCTGATTTTTGCGCCAACCTCCACCAGGTCGGCTTCGGCAGCACGCAACAGCGGAAACATTTCCTTTTCCTCCTCCTTGACGTGATGGTTGATGTATTCAGACAGAACTTTTACCTTGGCGTCAAACAGGTCCTCGTCACTGTTCATCTCCAGTATCTGCTTGATGAGGTCCTTGGCGCTTGAGTGTTCAACGATGGCTTCGTTGGCCAGGGCTTTTTCCTTGCTTACTTTCCTGACAAACAGCGGGTAAAGAATTTCTTCTTCAACCTGAGTGTGCGCAAGTAGCTCCGAGCAGATCTCGTCAGCCAGTTTTTTCTTGCTGACATACGCCTGGGGGCCAAGCTCCTCGTATTGCCTGAAGGCCTTTTTTACTTTCTTGTGATCCGCTATCAGCAGTTTTATGGCATCGTCCTTTCCGTTTGAATTTTTCATCAAACCACTCCTTTTTTTTTGCGTTGATATTTATCCGTTTTAACATCAAGACCGCCCCGCGGGGTGGCACCTGTACACTATCAGACAAGAAGATGCGGCGCCAGTTCAGCGCCGCGTGTCCGAATGGCCGCGCCAATAGTTGGCATCGACGTAGGCGTTCAGCCTCTTCTCAAATGACTGGTCACGGGAACTGTTACTGCGTTTTGATGCCATCGGCCTGGCGGCCTGTCCGTGTTTATCGGGGCTGGTCAGCGGCCAGCGATCCGCTGTAGCGTTAAGGACGAGGGTGCGCAGCAGTGCGCAGGTATTTTCCGTTTGCACCGCCATCGGCGCTGGCAACTGATCCTGGTCTGCTGACAGGCCAGCAAGGTATCGATACAGGCGATATACATTCAACGACAAACACACCTGCTCGGAGCGTTCACTGAAAAAGCGGATGACCGGATAGGCCAGATATTTTTGTGCTGCACCGGCAATAGCCATGTCCAGACTCCCCAAACGCGAACACATGAAATCGAGCAACTGGGCACGCTGTTCATCCGACGGTTGCACCACGCGGTGATTGATCAGCACGTTGATCATCAACGCCAGGCGCCGGTTCTCGACGACCGCCGTCAGCACCTGGATACTGTAGGTGATGGCCAGTGACAGCAGGAACAATCCGTTAAACCCGGCCGCGACTGAGGCAATACGTCCTGGCGTATTGAGGGCACGCAGATCGCCGTAACCAATGGTAGTGATGGTGTAACCGGCATAGTAGATGCGCTCCGTCATTGCGGCGGGCACCGACGTCTGGGCATTGACAAGGGTGATTCCCTGCCAGCAGAAAATCAGTACCCAGCCGGCCCACAGACAGATAATCCAGAAGAGAATAATACCCAGCAGTGTCGCCGGGCCACTGATAAGACTTAAACGAGGGTGTCTGGTTATTCCCGCGATACGTAGGCAGCGCCACAGGATATGCGAAACCGGTCGCGACACGGGGCCGGCACCTTCCATGGTCAATGTCGTCACCACCTGATCGAGCATGACAACCACGATAAGAATGACACCGACAAACGCAAGCACAATTGACACGTCAAGGCTCCCGATATCCGAGCGGCCTGAACACCAACTCGCCCCGGGCAGGATCAGTCGCAAAGTAAAACCCGACCCGACGCGTTGAATCGGGCGCAAGATAATCCAACTGACTGGACGCCGTTTCCGGCGGTGCGTCAGTGCCCCGTAGTTGCGCCTCCAGCTGCAGGTCTGCCGCAGTCAAGCCGCCCGAATTGCTGACATCGACCAGCACCAGATAGCTCGCCTCGCCTGGTCGTACTGAAACCAGTTCAAAGCGAATATCAGGTGGGTTGTCGCTACCCTGAAGCGCCGCATGCGTCAGGTAGACGACGGTAAAACACACGAGCAGAAAGCCGGCGATTCCAACCAGCCGCTCCCACAAAGGCGTCTGTTGCCACTGCCGTGATGAAAAAATTCCTTTTTCCGTCAATCCGGATCCCTCCCGACGATTGCGGTCTCAAATAATCAGTCGTGCCGCCGCCGCGCCGATCCCGGCCGGAAACAGCAGGACAATGGAAATGGCCACGAACTGGCCGGTGCCCAGGCCATCAGTGTGACCAAACACCCATAACATCAGCACGCTGGTCACCAATGCAACCACAAAGGCGGTGCAGGTTCGGGCCAGATAAATGAAACTGTTACTTGCCCAGTGGCTGTTGCGTCCGGGAGACGTACTACTGGCAAAACTGAAAATGTACATGATCACAAATGTGACCATAAACAACGCCAGCAAATGCCAGGATGTCATCTGGTAGGTAATCAGACGTATCTCTTCCGTTGGTGCCACGTTCAGCGCGAGAAACAGGGCGCCGACTATCATCACAACGAGCCTGTCACGGCCGGTTTTTTCTGCAGCCCGGTCATGTTCGCCGCTGCCCAGTTCACTTCTGGCCAGCAACGCGCCAAGACTCGCCGGTATCGCCTGCAGCATGGTGGAGCTGAAATTGACGCCTGCGTCCTTGTCAGGGCTGATTTCGTGAAACAGGTACAACACAATGCCGGAGACAATAAAACCGAATGCATAGGCGACAAAAACGTCGATAATATTGTCAAGCGGCAGACGACTGTTCTTGAAACCGATGACACTCGACACCCCGACCAGCACGGGCAGGCTGATCAGCACCAACAACAATAACCGCAGTGGATCAACAAAAAGTCCCAGCCACCACATCTCCATGGTCATCATCAGTGGCATACCGAACACAACGGCACCTCCGACCGCCCTGCCGATACCCAGCCACTGGGCCCGGTGTTTCGGTTGGCGAGCCGGAGGCACTGCTTTGTCCCTGAGATTACGCTCGGGTTAACGCGTCATGTGTTGCGCTTTCAGATCGTTGGCCATGCGCAGGTGCTCTTGCAATACAGGCAGTTTGTTCTGCGCAAATGTGCGCACCTCCGGGTGATCGGAACGGGCGCCACGCTCAAACAGTTCAATGGTTTCCTCATGCGCCTCGATCTGATTGTTGATATAGGCCTCGTCAAACGACTCACCGCTCCTGACGCTGAGAATCATCGCCTTGGCGCGGTCCATCAGCGTCGGGTCATCGGCTACCTCCAGACCTTCTGCCTGCGCAATGGCCCTCAGCTCGTCGTTGGCCGCGGAATGATCCTCGATCATCTTGTTGGCAAACCCGTGCAGAGCGGGGCTGCCTTCGTCAAGCGCCATACGCGCAGTTTCCACCTCAGCTATGCCTTTGGCGGCTGCTGTTTCTACAAATTCTTCGGCTTCAATTGCATTATCATCCATGTTGTAACGCTCCAGATTGCGGTTGGTTTCGTTGGTGGTTAATGCATTCGCGGGACGCGAATCTTCCCGGTTCATATCGCGATCGGTTTCATTCAGGGTATTGTCCTGATTGCGGTCCTGTCGATCGCGATCCATCCGGTTACGGTCGGCGTTGTTGACATCATTGTCAATCGTATTGCCAGTAGTTGGGTTGTTTGTGGTGCCAGTAGTAGTTTCTTGCTCTTGCTGATTAGCATGAAGCGTCACAGAAAATCCCAACGCGGCAATGATGGCGGCGCTCAGTAGTGTGTTTTTCATCGTACTTCTCCATTTGAACTATCCATTTTAAGTAACAGATTTTCCATTTTCGCAGAAAAACATTTTTACGCACGGGACTCGTTTGCCCTGCTAATTGTGACACCCGGGCAGCGACAAAGTTCAACGTTCAAGGCCCAGCACAGGGTCCTTGATGCGCGACCCGATCACCATCTCGGTGGCCCAGTCATGCAGAATCATACTGTAGGCTTTCTGACATTTTTCCGTAGAAAGTCCGTGATCTGCGCCTTCGATAATCCGGTGTGTCAGTGAATGCGTGGCCGCAAAAGCCGACCGGTAACTCATGATGGTCGGGTGCGGTACAAAGTCATCTGTTTCGGACTCTATCAACAGAACATCGCCACCAAAGTCCGCGCAGGCGGCCAGCGCACGATTGTCATCGGGCGTCCAGCGCGAGGATCGATAGACCATCAATCTGTCCCGGTCCAGGCTGACCTTGGGCAGCTCCCACTCCTCGTCCCAGTACAGCGCCGGCGCTCGCAATGCGAGCCAGCGCACAGGTCGCAATCCTGTGAGTAACGCCGACAGATAACCACCGTAGCTGGTGCCGATGACGCCGATACGGGATTCGTCCACCGAACGTTGTTCAGCCAGACAGTCATACGCTGCAAGGACATCGGCAAGGCTATCCGGTCGGCGCACTGAACGGCGTTGGGATTCGGTATTTTCATGACCACGCAGATCGAATGTCAGACACAGGCAACCCAGCCCGGCGATTTTTTCGGCCCTGGCCAGATCGCGCTGGCGGTTGCCACCCCAGCCATGCACAAACAGGAAGCCGGGCATTCTGGCTTCCGGTGCCAACATGGTGCCTGCAATATGCTCTTCACCAACCGGGATGTTGACGGATTTAATCTGCGCGTTCATCACAAACCACCTTCACACATTTGATGATATCGCCGACAACGGCGTCGCAACCGCGGTAAATCATTCTTGCGCCCTCCGGCGGCACTGTGTCGGCGCCGTAGAGTTCCATGGAAGCTGCCTGTACGGTTGCGATGTCGGGATTGCGCGCCAGCTCTGCCAGGCCAAAAATTTCGGCGCTGCTGGCCCCGCCGATACGCCACGATTGCTCAAGCACACCGGACACCGGCTCGCCGCGGGCATTGACACCGACGGCGACGTCGTAGTTGCGTCGCGACAGCAGCAGGCCGTTGAACACCGCCAGTGCTGCCTGTTCGTAGCATCGGGCCTGACTGATGACAGTCGCCAGCCCGGGACACAATCGCGTTGCCAGCAGCGCATCGTAGTCACCGCGGGTCATCAGCAGGCGGGTGCCGCCATAAACCATGTCGCCGTTATTGTCGGCAACAAGACCCTGTGTGCCGACATAGCTGGCAATCTGACCGCCGATATTTATCTGTCCAACGCTGAACGTTTTGACGTCGACCAGATGCTCCTCAACGACCAGCCCATCAGCATGGACCTCGCTCTCGGACATTGCCGCCAGCTCAACGTATAACGCCATAGGCGTGTCGACAACACGCTGCCCCTTGCCGGCTTTGCCCTGACACGACTTCAGCCGTATTGGCCCCTGCTCCAGCAAATGCAGCCCTGCAGCCAGTGCATCATCAAGACTGAACACGGTGTAACCGCGCAGCACAACATGACCGGCCAGATCCATGAAGTCCGGATTCCAGTCAGCGGGCGCGACGGCACGTTCATTCCATAATGGATGGGACAGCGCCTTTGTCGCCATCCAGCGTGCCGGCACCACGCCGCCAAAAAAGTCCTGCTCGGTGGCAATGTGAAGATTCTGACAGGTCGCTCTGGTCAGTGTGTCCGAAGGCACATAATAACCAGCCACATTCGTCACCGGACTGGCTCCCGAATCACCTCCGAAAGCACCCCTGAAATCACCACAGAAATGACCGCCAAGCAGGCCGGCGATTTCTTCACAGATAGTCCTGTGTACGACAGTTTCATGCTCGGCACAGTACTGTTCACAGGGGTACAGGTAAATGCCACGTTTGGGTATGGTTTGCGTCGATGAGAGCAAGATGACACCTCCTTGTGTCGCAAATCAGCTCCGGAACATGCTGTTTTGCCATCCATCCCTTTTTAACCCTGCAACCGGTTGACCGCATGCGCCAAATATTGTTCCCGGCTTTTTTTCACCTCGCCATGAAACTTTAGGAGTGGGCGACGGTCACTTTTATGAAGGCATGGTAAACAGGGAGGTGCCAATGGCCAGAGCGATATGGAAAGGCGCAATAAGTTTCGGGCTGGTTCACATTCCGGTGTCGCTGGTCTCCGCGACCTCATCACAACGCATCAACTTTGACTGGCTGGATGAGCGCACCATGGATCCGGTGGGCTACAAACGCATCAACAAGACCACCGGCAAAGCCATTGGCCGCGAGCACATCGTCAAGGGCGTGGAGCACGAGAAGGGTCACTACGTCGTCATTGACGAGGATGAGATCAAGGCCGCCCACCCCAAAGCCACACAGACCATCGATATCTTCGCGTTTGTCGAGCATGACAGCGTACCGTTGATCAATTTTAACAAGCCGTATTTCCTCAGCCCGGTACGGCGTGGCGAAAAAGTCTATGCACTGCTGCGCGAAACGCTGAAAAAAACCGAACGCATCGCTCTGGCCTACGTTGTCATCAGAACCCGGCAACGGCTGGCAGCGATCATGCCTCGCGATGCGGCTCTGGTGATGATGCTGCTGCGCTGGCCTGCCGAAGTGCGCAGCATTGAGACACTGGATTTGCACGAATCCGTCATTGATCCCGATCTCAGCGCCAAGGAGATTGACATGGCTGAACGTCTGGTCGCTGACATGACCACGGACTGGCAAGGCGATGAGTACCGCAATACTTTTGATGACAATATTCTGGCCCTGGTTGATGAAAAAGCCAGGGCGGGCGAGATCAAGTCTGTACCTGAGGCTGAAGACACCGGTGAGCCACGAAGAAGCGCGGATGTCATCGACCTGACTGAATTGCTGAAGCGCAGTCTGGCCGGCAACAAGGAATCGGCATCCGGCTCAGTCAAAGCCAAGGGAGACAAAAAAACCAAAAACAGCGGACGGAAGCCGCGCAAGCGCGCGTCAGGTAAATAGCATGGAGGCAGTACCATGGCAGCTCGAGCCAGCGAATACCAACGCAAACGAAATTTCGATATCACCTCGGAACCGCGCGACGATGTTGAGCAACGGGTCCATCGTGAGGACCCGAACGCGCTTATTTTTGTGGTGCAGAAACATCACGCCAGCCGCCTGCATTATGACTTCCGGCTGGAGCTGAATGGCACGCTGAAAAGCTGGGCAGTGCCCAAAGGGCCGAGTCTGGATCCAGAGGTTAAACGCCTGGCAGTGCATGTTGAGGACCATCCGCTGAATTACGCCACCTTTGAAGGCGACATACCCAAGGGCGAGTATGGCGCTGGCCATGTCATCGTCTGGGACCAGGGCACCTGGAAACCCGAAGAAGATCCGGAAAAAGCCTATCGTCGCGGCAAACTTACATTTTCGCTGTCCGGCGAAAAACTCTCCGGTACCTGGAACCTGATCCGCACACGCTTCAAGGACAGCAAACAGGATCAATGGCTGCTGATTAAGGATGACGATGAAGCCGCCCGCCCCACGTCGGACTATGACATCGTTGAGGCCGAGCCCGGCAGCGTCAAAACGTCAGACCCCGGCAATGGCCAAACCCGTGGAAATGGTAGACAGAAGACGCCCGAATCAAAGGCATCCGCATCAAAAGCATCCGTCGCAAAAACAGCCGCACCAAAAGCACGTCTGCCGGCATCGCTCAAACCCCAACTGGCAACCCTGGTCACGCGTCCACCGGTCGGCAACTGGCTTTATGAAATCAAGTTTGACGGCTACCGTCTGCTGACCCGCGTCAGCGACGGCAAGGTGAAGCTGCTAACCCGAAACGGTCACGACTGGACCTCGAAATTGCCGGCCCAGGCTGAAGCCTTGCGCAAATTGCCGATCGATAACAGCTGGCTGGACGGCGAGATGGTCGTCCTGGACAAGGACGGACTGCCGGACTTCCAGGCACTGCAAAATGCCCTGGACCACAAGCTCAGCCAGCGCATTGTCTACTACCTGTTTGATGCGCCATTTCTGAGCGGTCGCGATCTTCGTGACCAGCCGCTGGACGCACGCCGGCAGGAACTGGAAAAAGTCATGGCCGACAACCCACAAGACCTGCTGCGCTTTTCGGAGACCTTCGCCAGTGCCAGCTACAAAAACATTTACGATAGCGCCTGTTCGATGTCTCTGGAAGGGGTCATCGGCAAGCGCGCCGACAGCGGCTACCGGTCTGGTCGCAGTGCGGACTGGATCAAGCTGAAATGTCTGCTACGCCAGGAGTTTGTCATCATCGGTTATACTGAGCCCAAGGGCAGCCGCGAAGGCTTTGGCGCCCTGTTGCTGGGTGTGCACACTGAACCGGGCAGCAAGGAAATCGCCTACTGTGGCAAGGTGGGCACCGGCTTCAACAACCGCAAACTGAAAGAAATCGCCGGGCAGTTGGGCAAACTGCAGCGTAAAACCAGACCCGCGCTGGTGCACACCGAAGAGCTACCGGCCGCGCGCGACATTCACTGGGTGCGGCCGACGCTGGTTTGCGAGGTGGAGTTTTCCCAGTGGACCCGCGCCAACATTATTCGCCACGCGGTGTTTGTTTCCCTGCGCGACGATAAACCGGCACAGGATATTGTTCGCGAAAAACCGGCCACCGCAAAAGACATCGCCAGCAAGACCAGCGACGCCGGTGGCACCAGCAAGACCGGTCGCGCCCGCCACAGCGGCAACACCGACAAAATCGCCTCCATCGCGATCAGCAGCCCGGAGCGCGTCATCGACAAGGACAGCGGCACCCGCAAAGTTGAACTGGCGGCGTTCTACGCGTCCATCGCCGAGTGGCTGCTGCCTCACATGGAAGCACGGCCGGTGTCGTTGCTACGCGCGCCCTCGGGCATAGCGGGACAGCAATTCTTCCAGAAACATGCGGAGAACCTGTCCATACCCAACATCAAACACCTTGACCCGGCCCTTGATCCCGGACATGACCGGCTGATGGAAATTGATTCGCTGAAGGCACTGGTAGGATCGGTGCAGATGGGCACGGTGGAGTATCACACCTGGAATGCCACCACCGATCGCATCGAACATCCAGATCGTCTGGTGCTGGACCTGGACCCGGACCCCGCCCTGCCCTGGCAAGCCATGCTGGATGCTACCCGCCTGCTGCTGACCTTGCTTGATGAACTCGAGCTGGACGTCTATCTCAAAACCAGTGGCGGTAAAGGCATGCACGTGGTCATTCCGCTGGCCCGGCACCTGGACTGGGACGAAGGCAAGGCCTTTGCCAAAGGCATCAGCCTGTTCATGGCCAGGCAGTTGCCTGATCATTTCGCCAGCAAGATGGGCCCGAAAAACCGTATCAACAAAATTTTCATCGACTACCTGCGCAACAGTCGCGGGGCCAGCACGGTGGCGGCCTACTCGGTGCGCGCACGGCCGGGACTGCCGGTATCAGTGCCGATACGCCGGGACGAACTGGACAGTCTGGACAGCGCTGCGCAATGGCATATCGGTAACCTGTGGTCCCGGCTGGAGTCACTGCAGGCCGCCGGTGACGACCCCTGGCAGGGATACAATAATCGGCAGCGCGTCACCAAGCATATGTGGCATCAACTTGAACTGAAACCGCCCCGGCGCTAAATAAACGCGTAGACCAGCAAACCAACTATCACGGCAGTACTGGCATACGCGATCAGCGCGACCAGTCCGTCACGCGACACCAGGGACACGCCAAAGGCCATGAACACCACACCCGCCGCAGAGGACGAAAACGGAATGAATTCCATCATCGGCATCAGTACGGCAATTAACAGACAAATGATGGCGATGACGTAGATGCTGGGTCCACATACCAGCGCATGCAACCGCGGCATGGTGATGCGGTCGACAAAACGGGCCGGTGGTTTAAGCCACTTAAGCGCAAACGTCAGTTTGTCGCCAGGCACCGTAACCCTGAGCAGACGGTCGGGCAGCCAGAAGTGCTTTCTGCCAACCAGCATCTGCAGCGTGACCAGCAGGATGACCGCCGCCACCGTGGTAGGAAACACCGGGATGCCACTTAGCGGGGACGCTATCAGCATCCCGACCAGCATCAACAACGGCGCAAAGGAGCGTGTGCCCACGACCTCGAAAATCTGGCCGACACTGACCGTGTCCTCTGCTTCCTCGCCGAGTTCATCCAGGTGGTCCAGCAGCGCTTCCAGATGCGCAGACTCATGATCGGTGTTCGAGCCAGTTCGTTCCATGTTGCGGCTCCACATTTTTGATAAACGGGGATCAAATTGTATCCCCCCGCAGTGAGTGAGGACAAATGCCGGACAACATGCCCGGTTTTTTGGCAACCAGCAGCCCGGACGACAGGTCCGGCACACAAGGAGACAGTAATGACCGACCAGGAAAAGCCAGATCTCACAGAAACGGGCAGCAACAGCGGAGGGTCGGACGACGTCGAGGCCCACACTGAACGCGGCCATGGCGGCGAGCTGCATCAACTCGCCGGCGACCGCGCCGCCGTACTGACAACACAACAGGGCGGGCCGGTTGCCGATGACCAGAATTCGCTGAAGGCCGGTTTGCGCGGCCCGACGCTGATGGAAGATCACATTCTGCGGGACAAGATTTTTCATTTTGACCATGAACGTATCCCGGAACGTGTAGTGCACGCCCGCGGCTTCGGTGCACACGGTTTCTTCGAGACCTACGAGTCGCTTGCCGATTTAAGCTGTGCTGATATTTTCCAGCGACCCGGCGAACGGACACCGGCTTTTGTGCGTTTTTCAACCGTCGCCGGCAACAAGGGTTCGTTCGATCTGGCCCGTGATGTGCGCGGCTTCGCGGTCAAGCTCTACACCCGGGAAGGCAACTGGGACATCGTCGGCAATAATATCCCGGTGTTCTTCATCCAGGACGCCATCAAGTTTCCCGATCTGATTCATGCCGCCAAGCAGGAACCTGATCGTGGCTTCCCGCAGGCACAGACCGCACACGACAACTTCTGGGATTTTATTTCTCTGACCCCGGAAAGCATGCACATGGTCATGTGGATCATGTCGGACCGGGCCATTCCGCGCTCGTTCCGGTTCATGGAAGGTTTTGGCGTGCACAGCTTTCGCCTGGTTAATAGCGACGGCAAAGCAGTGTTTGTGAAATTCCACTGGAAACCGAAACAGGGTCTGCAATCAGTCCTGTGGGACGAAGCCCTGAAAATAAACGGCGCCGATCCGGACTTCCATCGTCGTGATCTATGGGATGCCATCAGCCAGGGAGACTATCCGGAGTGGGAGCTGGGCCTTCAGGTCTTTGACGATGAATTTGCTGAACGTTTCGAATTCGATGTGCTGGATGCCACCAAAATCATTCCCGAAGAGCAGGTCCCCATACGACCGGTCGGCCGCCTGGTGCTGGACCATGTCGTGGACAACTTTTTTGCCGAAACCGAGCAGGTTGCGTTCTGTACCCAGAATATTGTCAAGGGTGTTGATCACTCTGAAGATCCGCTGCTGCAGGGACGCAATTTTTCCTACCTCGATACCCAGCTCAAACGCCTGGGCGGGCCGAACTTTACGCACATCCCGATCAATGCACCCAAGTGCCCTGTGCATCACTTCCAGCAGGACGGGCATATGGCCATGCATAACCCCAAAGGCCGCGCGAATTACGAACCCAACAGCTGGGGCGACGAAGGCGGGCCGCGCGAATGTCCCATGCGCGGGTTTACCAGCTACAGTGCACCAGTGACCGGGACAAAACAACGTGTGCGATCAGAAACCTTTGCCGACCACTACAGCCAGGCCCGCCAGTTCTACATCAGCCAGACATCTGTCGAGCAGCAACACATGGCCAATGCGCTAGGCTTCGAGTTGAGCAAAGTCAACACCGGCCGCATCCGCGAACGCATGGTGGCGCACCTGCGCAATATTGATGAAACGCTGGCGACCCGGGTGGCTGGCATGTTGTCGCTTGACCCGTTGCCAGAGCCGGCCGGCGCTGCCCTGCCCACCCGTCAGGACCTGCCTCCATCAGACAAGCTGAGCATCATGAAGAATGGTCCCGATAGCTTCAAGGGCCGGAAAATCGGGGTGCTGATGAGCGCCGGTGCGGACATGGGCACGTTCAGCGCGCTGCAGACCGCCTGCAAAGCAGAAGGTACCATGCTGGAAGTCATTGCCCCGGCTGCCGGAGAGATCAGGACCAGCGATGGCAGTCGCGTACAGGTCAACCAGAAAGTCGAGGGTGGTCCGTCCGTCCTGTACGATGCGGTAGTGCTGCTGGCTGGCCAGGACAGTGCCCCCGAGCTGGCCAGCAATCCGGCGGCGCAGAACTTTGTCAAGGATGCCTATGATCACCAGAAATTCATTGCCTATATCGATGCTGCCACGCCCCTGCTGGACAGCGCCGGCATAACCATGGCCCTGGACCAGGGGTGTATGAATCTGGCAAGCGGAGATTCGGCCGGGGAATTCATCAAGACATGCCGGCAACTGCGCTACTGGCAACGCGGCCAGGCAATGAGCGACAAACCATAACTGAAGGCTTTAGCCATGGCGTATCGCAAACCACTGATCGCTGTGCTGGTTGTGCTGGTTTTACTGATTGGCATCCGCCTGGCGCTGCCCTCTGTAACCAGGCACTACATCAACAACAGTCTGGCAGATATGGGCGATTATCGCGGCCATGTCAGTGACGTTGACCTGGCTCTGTGGCGAGGCGCCTATGTGCTGAAGGAGCTGGACGTAGTCAAGATAGAAGACGAGGTGCCAGTGCCTTTTTTCCGGGTCACGGCGATTGATCTGTCGGTGAACTGGCCGGCATTGCTGAACGGTGCCATCGTCGCCACAGTGGCGTTTTCCCGGCCCGAACTGCACTTTGTCGACACGCCGTCTGATGTTGCCCAGGCCGGCACCGGCACTGACTGGCGCGACGCCCTGCAGCAGCTGCTGCCAATCCGCATTGACCGGCTGGAAATTGTGCAGGGACAATTGCATTTTCACAATTTCCAGTCGCAACCACCGGTGCATCTGGTACTGAATGAGTTGAACGGTCAGTTTACCAACCTCAGTAACGCTGACCGCAGTGAGGGGGAGGTTCGCGCCGATTATTCACTGGAGGGCCGGGTGCTGGACAGCGCCAGCGCAAGTGCGCAGGGTTACCTGGACCCGCTGGGGGATTTCCGCAACTTTGAGTTGGACCTTCGTGTTACGGGCGTGGATTTGACGCGGATCACAGATTTTACGGAAGCCTACGGCAACTTCGACATTGAATCCGGCGAAGGGGACTTTTTTATGGAGCTACAGGCCGATGACGGACAGCTGTCCGGTTATGCCAGGCCGGTGCTGGACAATGTTGCGATACTTGACCTGTCAGAGGACGCCGACGAAGGTCTGCTGAGCGCTGCCTGGGAAGCACTGGTCGCCGCACTGGGCCAGATCTTTCGTAATCAGCCCGAAGACCGGATTGCCTCAGATATTGACATCAGCGGCAGCCTTGACGACCAGGACGTCAGCGCCTGGCAGGCATTTGTTTCCATCTTGCGCAATGCTTTTGTGGAAGCCTATGAGGCAGGTTTCCGTCAGCAGGAGGACGGCACAGAGTGAACCTTTGCGGCTGACTGTGGTCAACATTTTTACGATATTTCCCAAAAGGACGAAGGTGAAACTATGGATGATATCAAGGAAATCATACTCGACTGGTTACGTGACGCGCATGCGATGGAGCAACAGGCCGAGAGCATGCTCTCGTCGTTCTCCGACAGGCTTGAACACTACCCCGAGCTCAAGCAACTGATCGATACCCAGGTCATCAGGACCCGGAGCCAGCAGGACCTGCTCAAGGATCACATCGAAAAGTGCGGCGGCAGTGTCTCGGCAATCAAAGATCTTGGCGCCAAAGTCATGGGCTTTGCGCAATCGGCCAGCGGCATTCTGGTGGGTGACGAAGTAGTCAAGGGTGCCATGAGCATCTATGTGTTTCAGCAAATGAAAATCGCCTCCTATACCGTACTGAAGGCCGCCGCAGGGGCCATTGACGATCCCGCGACCATCACCCTTTGTGACGAGTTCCTGCCCGCTGAAATTGACATGGCACAGTGGCTGCACGAGCATCTGCCGGCGATCACCGGTGAATTCATTGCGCGTACGGCCAACGCGGAAGACACCGCGAAACACTAACCACGCAGTGTGAAACACGCAAAGGAGTTTATTATGCAGGTACAACAGGTCATGACCAGAAACGTTGAGTACATTCCATCTGACACTTCTCTGGCTAATGCCGCCATGAAAATGCGGGACGCCGATATCGGCTTCCTGCCCATAGGCAATTCTGATGAGGACAAACTGCAGGGCGTGATTACCGACCGTGATATCGTCGTGCGCGCAATTGCTACCGGCCAGGATCCTCAGCAAACGACAGTCAGCGAGGCAAAGACAGACAAGGTACTGTATTGCTTTGAAGAAGACAGTGTCGAGGAGGCTGCCGACAGCATGCGTAAACAACAGGTTTACCGCCTCATTGTGCTGAACAACAGAGATGAAAAGCGTCTGGCTGGTATCGTTAGTCTGGGAGACGTAGTGCGTCACGACAAGGAGGAACTCGCGGGCGAAACGGCCCGAGGTATCACCAGTTGACGGACGGCAATAGACTCATTGTGCTGGTGACCGGCGCCGGTGGCAACATCGGCACGGCGCTGGCCAAAGAACTACGCCGCGATTTTGAGGTTGTGGGCCTGGACCGCGACGCAGCCGATGACACGCTGGTTGCCGACCTGACTTCCATGGATTCGCTAACCCTGGCGTTTCGTGATTTCCGTGAACGCTACGGAGGCCGGATAGCGGCCGTCATTCACCTGGCTGCCTATTTCGACTTTACCGGTGACAAGTCTCCCCTTTACGACAAAGTCAACGTCAAGGGTACCCGGAACCTGCTGACAGCACTGGCGGACTTCGACGTCGAACGTTTCATCTATTCGGGGACCATGCTGGTCCACGAGGCAGCAGCGCCCGGCGAACGCATCAGCGAAAACACCCCAGTGGCACCGAAGTGGGCATACCCGCAATCCAAGGCGGAAACCGAAGACACCATCCGCAAGCATCGCGGCAAGATACCCTGCACCTTTTTACACCTGGCCGGCATGTACAACGAAGACAGCGCCGTGCCCACTCTCACGCACCAGATGGCCCGTATTTACGAACGCGACATGAAAGCCCATCTTTATGCAGGCGATATGAACGCCGGTCAGTCATTTATTCACCAGGATGACATGAACAAGCTGTTCCGGCGCTGCATCGAGCGCCGCCACGAGTTGCCCGATGAGTGCACCATCCTTGCCGGCGAACCCGATGTGCTCAGCTACCGTGACCTGCAGGAATTATTGGGGCGTCTGATTCACGGCGAAGAAACCTGGCGCACCATCAATGTACCGGAACCGCTCGCCAAGGCCGGCGCCTGGGTCCAGGAGAAATCCGAACCCGTGGTACCTGACGCTATTGATCATGGCGAAAAGCCGTTTATCCGTCCCTTCCTGATTGACCTGGCTTCGGATCACTATGCGCTCGACATCAGCCGAGCTGAACGGCTGCTGGACTGGCAGCCAACGCATTTTATTGGCGACGAGTTGCCAGCAATGGTGCGCAACCTCAAGAAAGACCCGGTCGCCTGGTACCAGGCCAATGGCATCCGACCGCCAGACTGGATGTCGGAAGCTGACGAGGTGACCGGGAAGCCGGACGCGTTGCGCGAACGCCATGAAACCTGGTACCGGCAGGAATATGCCCGCAACCTGTGGGGTCCTTTTTTCAATATCGGCCTGGGCTTCTGGCTGATTGCTTCGGTGCCGCGTCTGGCCTATGAATCGCAGGCCATGGTGGTCAGCGACATGGTCGCTGGTGCCCTGATTGTTGTGCTGTCACTGCTCTCATTGTCCTGGCGTCTGCCCGTGGCCCGCTGGGCCACTGCTGCGGTGGGGTTCTGGGTGATGTCAGCGCCACTGGTGTTCTGGGCACCGTCCACCGCCGCCTATCTCAACGGTACCCTGATCGGCTGTCTGGTGATCGCCTTTTCGGTGTTGTTGCGACCCGCGCCCGGGGTCTCTCCGGTGGCGGTCATGACCGGACCGGACATACCGCCGCAGTGGTCGTATTCACCTTCAAGCTGGTTTCAGCGCCTGCCTATTATCGTGCTGGCGTTTGTCGGCTTTTTTATTTCCGCCTACATGGCCGCCTATCAGCTGGGCCACGTGTCCGACATCTGGGAACCTTTTTTTGCCGGCGACATTGCCGGTGATGGCAAAAACGGCACGGCGGAGATTATTACCTCCTCCGTTTCTGAAGCCTGGCCGGTACCCGATGCCGGCGCCGGCGCGCTGGTGTACCTGCTGGAAATCTTGGTCGGCGTTGCCGGCTCGACCCGACGCTGGCGCACCATGCCCTGGCTGGTCATGCTGTTCGGGTTTCTGATCGTGCCCATGGGGGTGGTCTCCATCACCTTCATCATCATCCAGCCGCTTATACTGAACACCTGGTGCACACTGTGTCTGATCGCGGCCTGTGCGATGCTACTGCAGATTCCGTTCTCTCTGGACGAACTGGTGGCCACCGGCCAGTTCCTGAAACGGCGTCATCAGCAGGGTCAGTCTCTGCTGCGGGTATTTTTTGTCGGTGATACCGACGAGGACGATGGTCGCAAGCACGAAGACGATTTTCAGCAGCCTCCACTTTTGGTTCTCAAGGACATCAGCAGCGGTGGTGTGCGATTGTGCTGGGGCCTGATCACCTGCATGGCCATCGGCGTATGGCTGATGTTTTCCCGGATTCTGTTGGGCGTTGAAGGCAACATGGCGAATGCCCATCACCTGATCGGCGCACTGGTCGTGACGGTCTCGGTATCAGCACTGGCTGAGGTGGGCCGCGCACTGCGTTTCATCAATATCATGCTGGCGTTGGCACTGGTCATCTGCGCCTTTGTGCTGAGCGCGAGCTTGCCGGCCAAAGTGGCAACGGTCGTCGTAGCGCTGGCCATCATGGCAGCCAGCATCCCGCGTGGCCCGGTCGCAGATCATTACGGCAAATGGTCACGTCTTATTGTTTAATCTTTTTATTCTTTAGCAAATTGGTTCAGCAAGGAGCAACATCATGATTCAGGAGAAACTATCAACGTGCATTGAAGCCTGCAACGACTGCGCCACTGCCTGCGATTACTGCGCCGCCGCCTGTCTGCGCGAGGACGATGTCGCCAAAATGGCCGAGTGCATTCGCACGGATATAGACTGTGCGCAGATGTGCCGGCTGGCGTCTGCGATGATGGCCAGGGACAGTAAATTCGTATCGCAGGTTTGCCACCTGTGCGCTAAGATATGCGATGAGTGCGCAGCAGTTTGTGAGCAACATGACGACCAGCACTGTCAGGATTGTGCCCGCGCCTGTCGACGCTGTGCGGAGGAATGCCGCAAAATGGCAGCATGAGCCTGTGCTCTGCTGGCTGTTAGCGAGCCAGTAACTCTCGTAGCAACAATCACAGCAACCCCCGCCGCCGGAACCACATTTCCAGCGGCACCGTTACCAGCGGTGGAATGGCCGCCAGCAAGGCCAGGCTGGTGGCCCACCACGGCCAGCGCAGCCGCCAGGCGGCAACCACCGTGACCACCACATAAAACAGAAAGGCGCCGCCGTGCAGACGGCCAAACAGCCACACGCCCAGATCGGTGGTTTCGGTGACGTATTTGAGAAACATGCCGATGAGCAGTCCGGCCCAGGTTAATGCTTCGATCAATGCGGCGATGGTGAACAGGCGGGCGGTCACTTGGCTTCCTTGTCCTTTGTGGCCTGCCGACGCAATTTGACTCTGGTTTTGATATCCGCCAGACCATGCAGGCTCTCGCCTTCGCGCGCCAGATGAATGCCCAGCAGGTAACCCGCGTAGGCTATGCCTACCCAGATGACCACCGACGCCCCACCGCTCTCCGGCCAATAGCCGAACCACAGCACGGCGACCACGATATTGCCGAATTGAGAGAGCACCAGATTGACGAACAGGGCAATAAACCCGTCGGCCAGCAAGGCCGCCAGATCGAAATTGAAGATGAAGCCGATCACCTCCGCTACTTCAATGACCAGCAACGTCCACAGCACCGCCAGGCCATAGAACCCGCCTCCGAAGAACAACCACTGCTTGTAGAGGTAGTTACCATGTCTGCTTTTATTGGTCTTGTGCTGCTTTTTGAGTTCATCAAGCCGTTGCCGAATGGCCTTGTGCCCTGCATCACGCGACAGTTGTCCGGCCCCGTACAGCCAGTTGAACATCAGCCAGCCCAGCACCGCCATGGGAATGCCCAGTTTGATAATGGCCTCAAGCCAGTCAAGAATTGACATGTCAGATATCCGTTGGTTATGAGGTACCCGCATAAAAGAGGCTCTATTATGCGACCATTGGCAGCAACAAGCAAAGTAGCCTCAACGGGGGACGCCAGACGCACTGGCGTTGATCAGCTCCAGCTCCTCGACCCTGACACTCGCCTTGCCTCTGATCGGAAAGTGCAGCACATAGGCTCTGGAATCACCTACGTCATCAGTCCAGCCAAAATCCACCTCGTGCAGTCCGGCAAATTTCCGGTAGGTGACTTTGCCGATAAACGCGACCACGGCAGGTCTGTAGCGGTCAATAATGTCCAGGGCGCGTTCGCGGCCGGCGATCTCTTCATCACGGTGTAGCATGGTGACGTCCTCGGTGGGCCTGTCGATCAGATTGACAAACCCCAGCCTATGCGTCGGCGTAAATTCGTTATCGTAAAAATCCTTCAGGTTCCTGTCCACTTTCAGATAGCTGCGCTCCCGAGCGATGAGTCCCGCGTCGCTGAGCAGATACCAGAACGTCTTGTTGTTGGAAAACGGCACCCCCCGTCTGTCGGAACCGGGGTGCGGATTAATGCCAACAAACAGGATCTTCATTTTGTCAGAGAAATGGTAGCGAATATTGTAGTCGGTCGAGTATGTCATCATTGCAAGTGCCTCCATGCAGCTTGAGTCAATGATTTCACAAACACGATTCGGAAGACAAACGCGCGGGTTGCATCGATCCTGTGGTTCGTTAAACTTTAGTCAGTCACTACAGGGAGTATGTATGACTGATCCTGGCCCGATTTTTACGGTCGGGCATTCGACCCGCCCAATTGAAGAGTTTCTGGCCCTGCTCAGGGACGCGAGCATCGACTGTGTCATTGATGTGCGTCGATTACCCGGCTCGCGGGCCTATCCCCAATACAACGCTGATGCGCTGGCCGACAGCCTGGCCGGAGAGAACATCGACTATCGCCAACTTGAGGCCCTGGATGGCCGACGCAGCGCCGGCGAAGTGAAGGGCCTGCCTGGCAGCGATTTCTGGCGCAACGCGAGCTTTGCCCGGTACGCGGCCTGGACTCACAGCGAGGCGTTCCAGAAGGACTTCGAGACGCTGCTGGATCTCGCCCGCGCTACCCGTTGTGTGCTGATGTGTTCAGAGGCGGTATGGTGGCGCTGCCACCGGCGCATCATCGCCGATCTGCTGCTGGCCCGAGGCATACCGGTCAAGCATATTATGGCGCCAGGCAAGGTGGTCGCGGCTGAATTGACGCGCGGTGCATGCGTTATTAACGATAGAGTTGTGTATCGGGCGACTGTCAGCAGCTAGCGGGCCAGATCTGCGGCAACTTCATGTTTTGTGCTGGCCGTGCTGACCGGTGTTTCTCCGCACCATCACTTTGTGGTCGCAGTATACACATGATATTCCTAAGGCATTGCACTATAATACTGTATATCCATACAGCTTATAACATCCCTTCAGGAGCTCCGACATGTTCGCCAATATCACCGTTCCGGCTGCTGTGCAGACAACTTATTCGATCCCCGCCGACAACGAAGAACTGGCGGCCGAGATCACTACCCTCGCCGGTCACATCAATGCCGCCCAACATCGTTTCCTGACACTACTGGCCGCACTGATTGAACGCGATGCGTGGGGCGATGGCGGTGGCATCAAATCGCCCGCGCACTGGCTCAATTATTATTGCGGCATTAATCTGGGTGCCGCCCGTGAGAAAGTACGGGTTGCCAAATGCCTGGCAGAACTACCACAGATCAATCAGGCCTTTGCCAGCGGCGCCATCAGCTACTCCAAGGTACGCGCCATGACCCGCAGCGCCACGCCGCAGAACGAGGGCTACCTGTTGTACATAGCACGCCAGGGCACCGCCCAGCACATCGAGAATCTGGTGCGCAAATATCAGCGCGTGGAACGCCTGACCCAAAGTCGGCAGGGAAAGAAGGACGAGGACCTTGCGGCGGCTCAGTTCGCCGACCGGGAGCTGCGCTGGTACTACGACCTCGATGGTATGCTGGTGATACGTGGCCGGCTGACGCCAGAGGATGGTGCGATGTTTGTCAAAGCCATTGAGGTGGCGTTCGCGCAGCTTCAGCAGCCGGTTGAGGACAGCGACCAGGAAGACGATTCGCAAAACGTTTCTGCGGAAACGCCCTCGCCGAACCAGGCACAGGAATCCGCCAAAAACGTTTCCGCGGAAACGTTTTCCGACTCACCGCAAGCGGACACCTTCGGCCAGAAACGGGCCGATGCCTTGATGCTGATGGCGGAAAAGAGCGTGGTACACAGCGAACAGGACCCCACCTCACTGACGCCGCCGCAACGCCATCAGCTGGTCATTCATATTGAAAAGAACACGCTCAATCAGGGGGTTGCTCACAACTGCAGTGTTGAGCATGGTCCCTTCCTGTCGCCCGCCTCCGCCCGCCGCCTCGCCTGCGATACCGCACTGACCACGGTGCTGGAAGACAGCGATGGCAATGTGCTTAATGTCGGCCGCAAGACGCGCAGTATTTCCCCCGCCATGCGCCGCGCGCTGACGCGCCGGGATTGTGGTTGCCGTTTCCCCGGTTGCACCGAAACACGATTTGTGGACGCGCACCACATTCACCACTGGTGTGATGGCGGCGAGACCCGGCTGGATAACCTGGTCCTGTTATGTCGGCGTCATCACCGGCTGGTCCATGAGCAGAATTTTGAACTGCTCAATCACGGTTCCGGCGACATCGAGTTCCGCCGGCCTGACCGACAGGTGCTGCCGAGAGCGCTGTTTCCGCAGTTCAGTGAACAGGAGGCTGAGATTGAAAGTCTTGCGATTGAACGCGAGCATCAGCGGATGGGTGTGGATATTGATGAGCGCACGGCTGTTACCCGGTGGCTGGGGGAGCGGATAGATTATTCGTTGGCGGTGGCGGCGTTGCAGGATCGGCGTAGCATTCGGCCCGGCTGACCAAACCGGGCCGGCTATCAACAATCAACAATCAACAATCAGCAGTCAGCTATCAGAATCGTCATCATCGGGTACCTGCAGGCAGTCCACGAGCGCATCAGTCGCTGTTTCCCTCATCGTGCCGCCTTTTGTCGCCAGACACTTGGCCGCAGCTTTTGCATGATCGAGGATCGAGCCGTCCGGGGCTTGGCGTTTGGACTGTTTATAGCATTTAATGACTTCTTTTGCAGTTTTCCGGGTCAGCCTGGTCGCAATACAAAGCCCGTAGGCCGTTGCCGTGCCGATAATAATATCGTCGATCCCGATAGGATTTGTCGCGACGAATCGAATTTCCAGCGCTAGCTCAGTCTTACTCTCTGACCTGATTTCGTAAAAGACGGAAAATTCTGGTTCCTCGTCCGAGGCCACGATAAGCCCCATGAACAGGAACCTTCCATGAGGAGGTTCAAGCCATTCTTCGATTAGATGAAGGTTAGTTGCCATAATCGGATCCTTGATTAAAAATCTCCGGTAGGGCCATGGGCAACAGGGCTGCCGACCTTACCCCCTGAGTTAGTATCAGTTGTTCGATAAGACATTTTTATTATGCCGCCTTTTTTTCAAAAGCGGTAGTGTAGTTGCCCAGTGCATCACCAGGCCTGGCATGAGCTTCCTGTCTGCGTTGAGGTGCCGACACAACACCCGCAAACCCAGCCAATCTGATGTAATGCGGACCAAAAGCGCGTAATTTCAAAAATCCGTCAGAGATTGATAATTTATCAGCAAGACGGCGGTCTTATTTTAATGATCCAATGGTCCAGTAAACACTAACAACAATAAAGGAGGTGTCCTGTGCGGATACTGCAATCCCCCCATCGAAGTGCGCCCGTTATGGGCTGGGCGATCAAGCTCGTTGCCGCTGCCGGCTTCGCGCTGCCCTTGAGTGTATCAGCGCAGTCCGCGACTGATGAAGTGACCTTCCACAAAGATATCACGCCCATCTTGCAGCGCAGCTGCCAGAGCTGTCACCGGCCCGAAGGCGTGGCCCCGATGTCGCTGGTGTCTTACGATGAGGTGGTGCCGTACGCGGGTCTGATCGAGTACCGCACCCATCTGCGTGATCGTGCCGGCGCCATGCCGCCATGGTATGCAGAGAAAGACGTCGGCATTCAGGATTACAAACAGGATCCGTCACTGGCCGACGAAGAGCTCGCCAAGATCTCTTCCTGGGCGCGCAATGGCGTACCTGAGGGCGACGTCGCTGACGCCCCTGCAGCGCTGGTGTTTGATGATGCCACGCGCTGGACCGCGGGCGAGCCGGACCTGATTGTGCGCACCGAAGATATCACCGTCGAAGGCGGCGCGCCGGACTGGTGGGGTGATATCCCCAGCATTCCGACCGGCCTGACTGAAGATCGTTATGTCAAATCGGTGGAAATCCGGGAAGTGAATGATCTGGACATGGTGGCCGCTGGCGGCACCGTGGGCGGACGCAACATCGTGCACCACATGATCTGGAGCACCCAGGTGTTCAATGAGGACGGCACCGCCGAAGGCATCCAGGTACCGTGGCCGGTGCATGAGATTGCCCGTAACCCGGACATCTTCGACCAGGACGGTGGCCGCCTGCTGCGCGCCAACTCCCACGTTGTGTCCAACTCGGTGCACCTGCACTCCACCGGCATAGATACCACCGGACACCTGGAAATCGGTTTCCGCTTCCACCCGGTAGGCTACGAGCCCAAGTATCAACCGGTCAGCCTCGGCCTGGGTAACGGTGTGGACATCAGCATCACCGGTAACCAGGACAATCAGCAGCTGCACGCTTATGCAGTACTGAATCAGCCAACCAAAATTGTCACCTTTGAACCACACCTGCACGCCCCGGGCGAGCGTATGTGCCTGGAAGCGATCTGGGGCTACACCGTAGAGACCCTGTCCTGCGTCGGTTACGACCATAACTGGGTGCGTGGTTACACCTTCGGTGAAGACTCCGCACCATTGCTGCCGGAAGGCACTGTGCTGCACATCACCGGCTACATGAACAATACTGCCACCAACTCCAACGTGCCTGATTCGCGCAACTGGCAGGGCTCCGGCAACCGCTCGGTGACCAACATGTTCATTGATCTGGGTATGCGTGTTGCGATGACGGAGGATCAGTTCCTTGAGGAAATGACCAATCGTCGCAAGAACCTCGATCTGGGTCCCAATGACCACGTGATCGGTTGTCCGCTGTGTCTGGCGCCGCTGGTGGCGCCCATTGAGCTGACTGATGAGGAAAAGGAAACCATGTCCGAGGCCATGATCAACTACCTGACAGTGACTGACGATGAAAGAGAAAAAATGCCGGAAGCAATGATCAGCCGCGCGGAGGTACAGTAATGCTGGTACGTTTTGGAAAAACCTGCTCTGTTGCCCTGGCAACTGTATTGAGTGTGGCGATGTTATGGTCTGCGGCGGCGTCCGCGCAGACCTATCGCAAAGGTCAGCACATTGAAGTGGCCTACGAAGGCTGGGAACAGAATGACGATGGCACTTACAGCTTCCTGTTCGGTTACCACAACGAGAACTGGGAAGAGGAACCTGTCTCTTATACACATCTGACGCTGCCGACGATCTACTCTGTGTAG
>OLID01000178.1_pt1 | contig 35346 bp, 31 predicted proteins | sample 1609361 | NCBI WGS metagenome assembly OLID01 (sample SAMN05416778, study PRJEB24817) | seawater metagenome | isolation source: Sea water | place: Canada:Atlantic | collected 2013-07
CGAGATTTCTGCCTGTCTCGTGGGCTCGGAGATGTGTATAAGAGACAGGGTGAAGCCAGGCTGCTGGTTGGCCTGGAAATTGCCAGTGATCTGCCCTGGCCACCAGCCGGTCTGGCCGATCGCGTACAATCCCATCTGGTGGACAGTCGCCAGCAGCGCGAATACGTGCTGGAGCAGCTCAGTGTTGAGCCGCCACAAAAATTGCTGCTGGCCTGCTCGGCGGCACAGTCGCCGGACCGCGGCAGCCTGCACTGGCTGGCAGACGCGGCCAGTCAGACGTCGGCCGTGGCCGTCTGGCTGATGGGCGCGGAGCGGGCCGGGGCCGAACGGCTGGCCATCTGGCGTCAGTCCCTGCTCGATATGGGCATTGCTGAATCAGCCATTTATGACGCCAACGAGCCGGCTCTGGCCTGGCTGGGAGAGGCCGCCTGATGACCACAGACGAACAATTGCTGAAAGCTGTCACCGAGCCCTTGCGGATAACCGTGGCCGGCCATACCAATACCGGCAAAACCTCCCTGCTGCGCACCCTGACCCGTGATGCCCGCTTCGGCGAGGTGTCCGGACGGCCCGGCACCACCCGCCATGTTGAGGCGGCCCGCCTGCTGGTCAACGGCAAGGTGCTACTGGAGCTGTACGACACCCCCGGTCTCGAAGAGCCCATTGACCTGCTGGCATTGCTGACCGAACAGGCTGGTAACACCGGTAACGAAGACGGTCGCTCCCGCATCCGTCGCTTCCTGGATTCCGAGCCGGCCAAAGGGCGCTACGAACAGGAAGCCAAGGTGTTGCGGCAGCTGATGAAAAGTGATGCCGCTTTCTACGTACTGGATGCCCGCGACCCGGTGCTGGCCAAGCATCGCGACGAGCTGGAAATCCTGCGCCTGTGTGGCGTGCCGCTGCTGCCCCTGCTCAATTTTGTCGCCGACCCCGCAGCACGGGAAGTCGAGTGGCGCGATGCCCTGGCGGGGCTGGGGCTGCACGCCATTGTGCGTTTCGACACGGTGACACCCACCCAGGATGGTGAGCGTTTACTGTACAGCAAACTCGCCAATCTGCTGGATGCGCACAGCGCCACCCTCAATGCCCTGATCGCCAGTCATGCTGATGATGCCCGGCAGCGCCGTCATTCAGCACTGGTCCTGATTGCCGATCTGCTGATCGGTGTGGCTGCCCTGCAGCACCGGGTGTCGTCCCTGGATAAAGCCGTGCTTAAGAAAGCTTCCGCGACGCTCAATGAACGGGTGCGCGAGCGCGAACAGCATTGCGTTGAGCGCCTGCTGAGCCTGTACCGGTTTTATCCGGATGATCTTGAGAGTGCCGCGCTGCCGCTGGTGGAAGGGCGCTGGCAGCAGGACCTGTTTGATCCCTATACCCTGCAGGCCATGGGGCTGAAGGTCGGCAGCGGCGCCGCCGCCGGCGCAGCTGCCGGTGTTGGCGTTGACCTGATGGTGGGCGGCATCACGCTGGGCGTGGCCACGGCCATTGGTGCGCTGCTCGGCGGCGGGCTGCAAACCCTGCGGCATTACGGCAGCAGCGTGATGGGTCTTTTTACCGGGGAAAAAATCCTGCGTATTGATGATAACATCCTGCGCGCGCTGGCCGCCCGGCAATGCCAGCTGCTGAAAGCCCTGGAAACCCGCGGTCACGCCGCGCAGCACAAGATTATCGCGGCCGATGCCGCCGACACGGTATTCGAGGGCCAGCGGTTGCCGGCGCCGCTGCGCCGGGCGCAGGCAAATCCGGCCTGGGCGACCGCGAAACCGTCGTTCGATTTTGAAGACCGGCGCCAGCAGGCGCTGGACGAGCTGGTGGAGAATCTGGCCAGCAGTCAGTTGCCGCAGACACAGACATCAGCCGGCAATTATTAAACAACAATTAACGATCATTAAATACTCATCCACACATCACCATTGGGGAATCACATGAAACTGGAATCACTGGCGCTGCATCACGGCTACGAATCCGAAGCAACCACCAAGGCCGCTGCGGTGCCCATCTATCAGACCACATCGTATACCTTTGACAATACCCAGCACGGCGCCGATCTGTTCGACCTGAAGGTGCCAGGTAATATCTACAGCCGCATCATGAACCCCACCAACGCCGTGCTCGAGCAGCGGCTGGCGGAAATGGAAGGCGGCATCGGCGCGCTGGCGCTGGCCTCCGGCATGGCCGCGATCACCTACGCCATCCAGTGCATCACCCGCGCCGGCGACAATATCGTCAGCACCAGTCAGCTGTATGGGGGCACGTATAACCTGTTTGCGCACACGCTGCCGACGCAGGGTGTGGGCGTGCGCATGGCTTCGTTCGACGACTACGACGGGCTGGAAAAGCTGATCGACGACAACACCAAAGCGGTATTCTGTGAATCCATTGGCAACCCGGCGGGCAATGTCGTGGATATCCAGCGCCTGGCTGATATTGCCCACCGCCACGGCGTGCCGCTGATCGTCGACAACACGGTGGCCACACCTTACCTGTGCCGGGTGTTTGACCATGGCGCCGACATCGTGGTGCACTCGCTGACCAAATACATCGGCGGCCACGGCACCACCGTAGGCGGCATCATCATCGATTCCGGCAAGTTCGACTGGGTAGCCAACAAGAAGCGCTTCCCGATGCTCAATGAACCGGACCCCTCATACCACGGCGTGGTGTACACCGAAGCGCTGGGCGAGGCAGCCTATATCGGCCGCTGCCGGGTGGTACCGCTGCGCAATACCGGTGCGGCACTGGCAGCACACAGCGCATTTCTGATTCTGCAAGGTCTGGAAACGCTCGGCCTGCGTATAGAACGGCATTGCGACAATGCAACGGCGGTGGCAAAACACCTGCAGCAACACCCGAAAGTGGCCTGGGTCAACTACGCGGGTTTGCCGGACAGCCCCTACCAGGCGCTGTGCCAGAAGATCTGTGGTGGTCGTGCCTCGGGCATCCTGAGCTTTGGTATCACCGGTGGCATCAAAGCCGGTGCGCAGTTTATTGATGCGCTGCAGATGATCCTGCGCCTGGTCAACATTGGCGATGCCAAGTCGCTGGCCTGTCACCCGGCGAGCACCACGCACCGGCAGTTGAACCCGGAAGAGCTGGCGCGGGCCGGTGTCAGTGAGGACCTGGTGCGCATTTCGGTGGGCATTGAGCATATTGACGACATCATCGCCGATATCGACCAGGCTCTTGCGAAGGTCACGGCCTGAGGCATGACTGAATCAGACAAGACTGCCAGGCCACCGCTGTTACGCGACACGCGGGTCCATCTGGCCGCGTTTGCGGCCGGATTTATCGTCGCTACGGCCATGGCCTACATGGGTGACAGCCCGGTGGCCTGGCGAACAACGGTTTATTATGTGCTGGGCTGGCCGCTCATGTGCGCCGTGGTGTACTGGCTGGCGCGGCAGAATCCGCACAACGCCTGGCGCTGGACAGTGAGCATGATGCTGGGCCAGGTGTTTTCATCAATATTTTTTGGCAATGCCAGCTTTGTGCTGCAGGCCATGTTGTACGTGACACTATTGTCAGCGCCGCAATTTGCCGCTGGCGCATACGGTGCCAGGGCCGGCCTTGCCAGGCAGGCGGGTGCTGACGATTCAACCCCACAGGATTCATTATGAAATTTCAAGGCAGTCCCGGTTTTACCCATGCACAGCAGGACCGTATTGGTGTACTGGTCACCAATCTGGGGACACCTGACGCGCCCACGCCGTCGGCGCTGAGGCGCTACCTTAAACAGTTCCTGTGGGATCCGCGGGTGGTTGAGCTGCCCCGGCCTCTGTGGTGGCTGATTCTCAATGTCGGCATTCTTAATATCCGTCCGCGGCGTTCGGCCAAATCCTATGCCACTGTTTTTACCGACGAAGGTTCACCGCTGCTGTTCCACACGCGCCACCAGGCCCAGGCGCTGGCAAAGGCGCTGCAGGCGCGCGGGCATGAGAACCTGGTCGTGGACTTCGCCATGCGTTATGGCAATCCATCCATCCCGTCGGTGCTGGAAAACATGATGCAGCAGGGCGTGCGCAAGCTGCTGGTGCTGCCCCTGTATCCGCAGTATTCAGCGTCCACCACGGCGTCTACGTTCGATGCCATCAGCGATGATTTTAAACGTCGCCGGCTGTTGCCGGAGTTAAGGTTTGTTAATCACTATCACGATTATCCGCCGTTTATTGCCGCAGCAGCCGAGCGCATCAAGGCGCACTGGGCTGAACACGGCCGTGCCGACAAGCTGATGTTTTCCTATCACGGGGTGCCGAAAAAGTACCTGCTCAACGGTGATCCCTACCACTGCGAGTGTCATAAAACCTCACGCCTGCTGGCTGAAGCACTGGAACTGGGCGCCGACGAATGGATGACCACCTTCCAGTCCCGCTTTGGCCGCGAAGAGTGGCTCAACCCGTATACAGATGAAACGTTGAAGGCACTGCCGGGACAAGGGGTCAAATCCGTGCAGATTTTCTGCCCGGGCTTTTCCGCCGACTGCCTGGAGACCATCGAAGAAATCGGTGAGGAGAACCGCGAGTACTTTGAACACGCCGGCGGCGAGCGCTACGAATACATCAGCGCCCTCAACGACCGCCCGGAACACATCAACGCCCTGGCCGACCTGATTCAACAACACATGTCCGGCTGGGAAACACCGCAGCCCGATCCGCAACGCCAGGAACGCGCGATCGCCATTGGCGCCGAAAAGTAGCAGGCTCTTTACACGGAGCAGACGCTTTACACGTCGCGGATGCTTCTTCAACGCTCTGCGCAATATGACGGTGCTAACACGTGCAGCTCAATCGTTGATCAATGCGCGCCACAGGCCCATAAAAAAAGGAAAGGGGGTATGCAGACCCGGCTCTGCACACCCCCTTTCCTTTCCGTCCGCTGCAGCTGACCGCATTGATCAACGATTGAGCTGCGGCTTGATAGTCCTACTTACTGCGCAGTAGCCGCCTCTTCAACCAGCCACTGATTCAGCTCAATGATATCCTGCGGCGTCAGCACACCCGCCACTCGCTTGAGCTCCAGGGCATCAATCACGTAGTTGTAACGCGCATTGGCAAAATCACGCAGCGCCCCGAACAACAGCTGGCGCGCCTGCAGCACATCAACGATGTTACGGGTGCCCACTTCATAACCGGCTTCAATGGCGTTCAGTGCCGCTTCTGCAGAGATGATCGCCTGCCGACGCTGGGCAATCACCAGGGCATCGGTGTTGACGCTGCGGTACGCATTACGAATATCCTGGGTGGTGGTGCGGCGGATCAGGTTGGCCTGTTCCTGCTGCGCGACCAGGTCATATTCGGCCTGGCGACGGCGTGCGGTAAGCGCATGGCCGGTATACAGCGGCACGGTGATCTGCACGGCAATACTGGCACCTTCAATGGCGCCGATGGCGCGCTGGCTGCCGTCGGTGCCCTGGCCGCTGTTGGATTCGCTGTTGGAATAACCACCCTGCAGGGTAACTGTGGGCCAGCGCGCGGCGCTGCGGGCCTTGGCGATCTCGGCCTGGGCGTCGACATTGTAACGGGCTGCCAGCAACTGCGGGTTGTTGATCAGCGCTTCGTCGACCCAGCCGTTCATGCTGCCTTCGGCTTCAACAATGGGGAAATCCTCGCTCAGCACCTCAACATTCGGATGCGGCTGACCGGTAATGGCTTCCAGTGCTTCATAGGCGCTGGCCAGTGCGTCTTCGGCCAGAATCGTGTTGTTGCGTGCCAGGTCATACACCGCCTGGGCTTCGTACACTTCAGTGATGGCCACCAGGCCGACTTCTTCACGCTGCTGGGTACGCTCGAACTCGCGTTGCGAGGCTTCCTCTTCCTGGCGGCGGGTATCCAGCTGATCGATGTTACGCAGCACGTTAAAATAAGCGGTGGCCACGCGGATGATCAGTGCCTGTTCCTGCGCAGCAAAGTTGTAAAGCAGCGCCTGGTCGGCTTCCTTGGCGCCCTGGTAACTGTACCAGTCCGGCAGGTTCAGCAGTGCCTGGTTGAAACTGAGTCCGTAACGGCGGGACTCGGAGTCCAGGTCGGTGAGCGTGACTTCGCCCTCCGGGCCGGCGGACTGGCGCTGTTCGGAGAAACTGGCGTTGGCCTGGGGCAGCAGGCTGGAACGTGCCAGCGTCAATTGTTGCTGGCCGGAGCGCAGCTGGGCTTGTGCCTGGCGCAGGGTCGGGTCGTTGCGCATGGCCAGCTCGAGAATAGTTACCAGATCGTCTGCCAGCGCGGGTTGCGCAGAGACAAGCAGCCCGGCCGCGAGAGCCAGCGTGCGGGAAAAACGTCGCATAATCAGAAATCCTGTCAGATCCATCGTTGACTAAAATCAGCAATACCGGGTTAGCGCCCAGGTCATTGTTGTACGGCTACTTTTGTTAAACCTGTCGACTAGAGTCCGCAGACGTCGGCCCGTGAGGCGGGCTACAAATGAACAGTCTGGCTGGTACAGTCGGCATTCTACACAGTGTTACCAAAGGAGCCAAATAACGGACGGCAAATAATGTCACGCTGCGTATGCCGGAATCCGGGTATTGCCATCGGAGGCCCCCCGGATTGGCTGCAGCGGTAACACTTTGCCCGTGTTTGAGGCATAATAGTTGTTGTTATTCACGCCCTCGTCTCACGCTGGTGAGCGGGCCAGACTTAGGATAGAGCAATGAGCGCCAAGCCAGAACACTTTCTCGACAGAATTACCGAACTGGACGACAGAACCCGTTATGAGTTCAGCGGATCCGGTAAAGTTTACGTACAGGGAAGCCGTGCTGACATCCAGGTGCCGATGCGCGAAATCCGCCAGGCCGACACGCTGACCGAAAAAGGCCGGGAAGTGAACCCGCCCATCCGCGTCTACGATACCTCCGGCCGGTATTCCGATCCGGCGGCCCCTGTGGACCTGCGCACCGGCCTGCCGGCCATCCGCGCGCCCTGGATTGAGGAGCGTGGCGACACCGAATTGCTGACCGGCGTCAGTTCCGAGTTCGGCCGTCAGCGCCAGAACGACGTACAGACCGCCCACCTGCGTTTTGAGCACCTGCACAAGCCGCGCCGCGCCAAGGCCGGCGCCAATGTCACGCAGCTGCACTATGCCCGCCAGGGCATCATCACGCCGGAAATGGAATTTATCGCCATCCGCGAGAACATGAGCATTGCGCAGATGCGCGAGCAGCAGTTGACCGGCAAGGGCGATGTCACCGACCTGGGTTTCCAGCATCCGGGACAGTCCTTCGGCGCTGCCATTCCCAAGGAAATCACACCGGAGTTTGTGCGCGACGAAGTTGCCCGTGGCCGTGCCATCATCCCGCTGAACATCAACCACCCGGAAATTGAACCGATGATCATCGGGCGCAACTTCCTGACCAAGGTCAACGCCAATATCGGCAACTCGGCAGTGACGTCGTCTATCGAAGAGGAAGTCGAGAAGCTGGCCTGGTCTGCGCGCTGGGGTGCCGACACGGTGATGGATCTGTCCACCGGCAAGAACATTCATGAAACCCGCGAATGGATCATCCGCAATTCCATGCTGCCCATTGGCACCGTGCCGATTTACCAGGCGCTGGAAAAAGTCGGTGGCGTGGCTGAAGACCTGACCTGGGAGATTTTCCGCGATACGCTGATCGAACAGGCCGAGCAGGGCGTGGACTATTTCACGATTCACGCCGGCGTACTGCTGCGTTATGTGCCGATGACGGCCAAGCGCGTGACCGGTATCGTTTCCCGTGGCGGTTCCATCATGGCCAAGTGGTGTCTGTCGCACCATAAGGAAAGTTTCCTGTACACGCATTTTGAAGACATCTGCGAAATCATGAAGGCCTACGACGTGTCCTTCTCGCTGGGTGACGGCCTGCGTCCGGGCTCCATTGCCGACGCCAATGACGAAGCCCAGTTTGCCGAGCTGGAAACCCTGGGCGAGCTGACCAAGGTTGCCTGGAAGCACGACGTGCAGTGCATGATTGAAGGCCCCGGTCATGTGCCCATGCACATGATCAAGGAGAACATGGACAAGCAGCTTGAAGTCTGTGGCGAAGCGCCGTTTTATACACTGGGGCCATTAACCACGGATATCGCGCCGGGCTACGACCATATTACCTCGGGTATCGGCGCGGCGATGATCGGCTGGTTCGGCTGTGCCATGTTGTGCTACGTGACCCCCAAGGAGCACCTGGGGCTGCCGGACAAGCAGGACGTGAAGGAAGGCCTGATGGCCTACAAGATCGCAGCACACGCGGCGGATCTGGCCAAAGGCCATCCCGGTGCGCAGCTGCGTGACAATGCATTGTCCAAGGCGCGCTTTGAGTTCCGCTGGGAAGATCAGTTCAACCTGGGTCTGGATCCGGATACCGCGCGCGCCTATCACGACGAGACGCTGCCCAAGGAATCGGGCAAGGTTGCCCACTTCTGCTCCATGTGCGGACCGAAGTTCTGCTCCATGAAGATCAGTCAGGAAGTGCGGGATTTTGCCGCGGCCCAGGAAGACGCCAGCGGTGTCGGCGTGGTGGATGTCGATGCCGGCATGGAACAGATGGCCGAGGAATACAACAAATCCGGCCGCCAGCTGTATCACAAGGTATGACGGTTTCTGACAACATTTGAGAAAGAGTTTTTAAGCATGACGGACATTAAAGCAGAAGATCTGAACATCGAGTCCATCGAGGCGCTGATGACACCGCAACAGCTGAAGGCTGACCTGCCCCTGCAGGGCGAGGCGCTGGCCTCTGTGCGTGAAGCCCGGCAGACCATTTTCAATATCCTGGATCGCAAGGACCCACGTCTGTTTGTGGTGGTTGGCCCGTGTTCGATCCATGACCCGGAAGCGGCCATGGATTATGCCAGGCGCCTGAAAGTGCTGGCGGACGAAGTCAAGGACACCCTCTATCTGGTCATGCGCGTGTACTTTGAAAAACCGCGTACCTCGGTGGGCTGGAAGGGCCTGATCAATGATCCGTTTATGGATGACACATTCCAGATTGAGGAAGGCCTGCGCATTGGCCGCAAGCTGTTGCTGGATATCGTGGGTATGGGTCTGCCGGCTTCTACCGAGGCACTGGATCCGATTTCCCCGCAGTATCTGCAGGACCTGATTGCCTGGTCCGCCATCGGCGCACGCACCACCGAATCCCAGACACACCGCGAGATGTCCAGCGGACTGTCCTCGGCGGTCGGTTTCAAGAACGGCACCGACGGCGGCCTGACCGTGGCGGTCAATGCCATGCAGTCCGTCAGCCATCCGCACCGCTTCCTGGGCATCAGCAAGGAAGGCCAGGTGGCCGTGGTCAAGACCAAGGGCAATCCATACGCACACGTGGTACTGCGGGGCGGCAACGCCGGTCCGAATTACGACTCAGTGCACGTGGCGCAGGCAGAAGAGGCGCTGCGCAAAGGCGGTGTGAACACCAACATCATGATCGATTGCAGCCACGCCAACTCCAACAAGGATCCGTCCATCCAGTCACTGGTGTTGAAGGATGTCACGCACCAGATTCTGGAAGGCAATCAGTCCATCATCGGCCTGATGCTGGAGAGCAACATCAACTTCGGCAACCAGAAGATCCCCAAGGATCTGGGCGAACTGCAGTACGGCGTGTCCGTGACCGATGCCTGCATCGACTGGGCAGAAACCGAGCGCAGCATCAAAGAGATGGCCGCCAAGCTGAAAGACGTGCTGCCAGCACGCCTTACATAACCAGCCCCAGCGGCACGCCCGGCTCTTCTTCGGCGCGGCCCTGGGCAATCCAGTCCTGCACTGCCGGGTGCGCCAGCAGCGTGTCAGCATAACGCTGGGCCTCGGCACTGAGCAGGGCGCCATAGGCGTTAAAGGCAACGGCCATCGGCGCAAACATGCAATCGGCAATGGAGAAGCGGCCAAACAGGTACTCTCCGCCGGCGCCGTGCTTGCGTCGGCAGCAGCTCCAGATAGCGTCGATACGGGCAATTTCTTCGGCGATGGGTTCGGAAACAAACAGGTCGACCCTGGCCTTGCAGTTCATCGGCCAGTCCTTTTTCAGGTGCGGAAATTCGGCGTGTGCCTCGGCGCATACAGAGCGCGCGGTGGCGCGCTTGCGCGGGCTGGCCGGCCAGCCCCTGCCATCGAGCAGGGCTTCGGACACGTATTCGCAGATCGACAGGGAATCCCACACCGTGGTTTCGTGATGTATCAGCGCCGGCACCTTGAGTGACGGCGACAGCGGCCCCAGCTTCTCTGCCGTGTTGCGCTGATAGAGGGCCACGCTGACTTCCTCGAAGGCAATATCGAAGTGCCTTAGCAATAGCCAGGGCCGCATCGACCATGAGGAAAAATTCTTGTTACCAATGACCAATCGGGTACTACTCATGTGCATCTGCTCCTTGTCTGTCTAATGGATTAGACACACCGTTTCTAGCCATGGCAGGGATAAACCGGGGCTTTGTCCTGACTAAATATGGCAGAATAGTGGCATGCACGGCCGGCGGGCCATGGCGTGCTTTAAACGCCCGATAAATCAGGTATATTCAGCGCTCCTGACCTGTCGGTCAGTCTGGCGATGAATGAAGGTGGAGGTGCCGAATGGCGCGACGTATAGCGATTGTGGAAGATGAAGCGGCGATTCGGGAGAATTACGCTGACGTGCTGCGCAAGCAGGGTTACGAAGTGCAGACCTTCGCCAACCGTCGCGACGCCATGAAGGCCTTTGACCTGCGCCTGCCCAATCTGGCCATCATCGACATCGGCCTGGAAAACGAAATCGATGGCGGGTTCACGCTGTGTCAGAGCCTGCGCTCGATGTCGGAGACCCTGCCCATCATCTTCCTGACTGCGCGCGACAACGACTTTGATACCGTCAGCGGCCTGCGCATGGGCGCCGATGATTACCTGACCAAGGACATCAGCCTGCCGCATCTGTCCGCGCGTATCGCCGCCCTGTTCCGTCGCCAGGACGCGCTCAACCTGCCGACCTCGCCGGAAAACCTGCTGCAGCGCGACAAACTGCTCCTGGATATCGGCCGGTTAACAGTCCAGTGGGATGGCACCCCGGTGCCGCTGACGGTCACCGAATTCTGGATGGTGCACGCGCTGGTCAAGTTTCCCGGTCACGTCAAAAGTCGTCAGGTGCTGATGCAGGAATCGAAGATTTTTGTGGATGGCAGCACCATCACCTCACACGTCAAACGTATTCGCCGCAAGTTCATCCAGGTGGACGCCGATTTTGACTGCATCGAAACCGTGTACGGCATGGGTTACCGCTGGAATACCCCGGTGACCGCCGACACCTGAACACAGGACTGCCCATGGCCGGCGCCTTGAAAAATCCGTTTGGTATCCGCTCGAAGCTGGTGTTTCTGTCCAGCTTCCTGCTGGTCATTCCGTGGCTGGGTTATGAATATATCCTGGAGATGGAGGACTACCTGCGCCGGGGTCAGGAGCAGGTGGTGCTGGGCACGGCACGGGCGCTGGCCACCGCGCTGAACGAGCGGCCGGAGCTGTTTGACGAAGGTACGTTCAGTCCGGCACGGCGCAGTGAAAACCTCTACGTGTACCCCATTTATTCGCCACTGTCGCTGGACGATCTGTCGCTGCTGGACTGGCGTGACTATCAACGTTACGAACTGTCCTACGGCCGCGCCAATACCATTGCCACGCAACTGAATCCGCAAAGCGAATTCTCCCGTTATTACCACAATGACGAGTCTCTGAACTTCAAGTTGCTGCTGGGTGAGCACAACCGTTATCTGTACGCCTACCTCAAGGTGGTGGACAACCACATTGTTTACCGCGCACCGGACAGCCTGAGCATTCACCGCAGCGACTTTCTGCAGGTGTCGATGGTCACGCGCGACAACCAGCTGCAACGTTACGTGATCTCTCCGCGCGGCCCGGAATTTATTTATGCCTACGAGATTGGTGATGACCTGCGTGACATCGGCGCACTGACGCACGAGGAGCGCATCAGCGGCCAGTGGTACGAAACCGATGACGGTTACATCGTAGAGCTGCGCATGCCGCTGACCATGCTCGGCGACCGCCTGGGGCTGGCCATTTATGATGTCGACAGTGCCGAGGCGCGCAATGTCAGTGCCGTGGTCGCCACCTCCGATGTCAACAATCCGCAGCGCCTGGGTTCGCTGCTGCGCCCGACGCCAGAGATAGACAAGATCGTCGAAGGCATGGGGCATACCAATTCACGCATCCAGGTCGTGGACCGGGGCAGCCGCGTGCTGCTCAGCGTCGGTGATATCCAGTCGGCCGGGGGTCTGAGCATCGCACCGGAACCACAGACGGAACCGGGCAACAAATACTGGCGTTATATCGAAGACAATATTCTGCATCCGGTGTACTACCGGATACTGACCAAACCCTCCAATGACTTTATCGACGACCTGTATATCGGCAGCACACTGGCCGGGGCGCATCTGAGCGCCGCACTGGACGGCCAGCCGCGCACTCAGTTCCGCTCGCTGGATGACAACCAGACGCGGATTCTGGAAGCGGCCTACCCGATCTATGCCGAAGGTGAAATCATGGGCGCGGTGGTGGTCGACCAGAACATGAACGGCATCCGCACTTTCCGCAACCAGGCCCTGGAAACGCTGTTCAATACCATTCTCGGCGTGATGCTGCTGGTGGCCTTTGGCCTGTTCTTTTTTGCCTCGCGCATCTCCGCCCGCATCCGCGCGCTGCGCAACCAGGCCGAGAACATCATCGACGACAACGGCCGGCTGAAAAACACCATCGTTGCCAGCCGCAATTCCGATGAAATCGGCGATCTTTCGCGCAGTTTCTACAACATCGTGGAGCGTCTGGGGCAGTACACCAACTACCTGGAAAACATGTCCTCGCGGCTGTCACATGAATTACGTACACCGGTCACGGTGGTGCGCTCGTCACTGGAAAACCTGGGCATGACCGCGCAGGACAAGGAATCGTCAGTGTATATCCAGCGCGCCGAAGAAGGCATCAGCCGCCTTAACCTGATCCTCACCAATATGAGCGAGGCGACGCGGCTGGAGCAGATGCTGCAGACCTCGGAGAAAGAAGTCATCGACCTGGAGAAGGTGGTGGCCGGCTGTGTGGAAGGTTACCGGCTGGCCTATCCGGAGGCAGTGATTCGGGCTGATCTGCAGGGGCCGGTGATGATCAACGGGGTTCCCGAGTATATTGCGCAACTGATGGATAAACTGATCGCCAACGCGGTCGAGTTCAGCTACCACAAAAAGCCCATCACCGTGTTCTGCCGGGCCATCAAGGGCAGGGCGGTGCTGCGGGTGACCAACTACGGGCCCTACCTGCCGGAAGAAATGAAGGGACGACTGTTTGACTCGATGATTTCCGTGCGGCCGCAGGAGAAGCAGCGCGAGCCACACCTGGGCATGGGTCTGCACATCGCGCGGCTGATCAGTGAGTTCCATCAGGGCCAGATCCGGGCGGAGAATATGGTCGACTACGAAGGCGTGGCGATTACTCTGTTGATTCCTTTGCTGCCTGATCAGCCTCGTTGAGCACGGTCACCGGCACTCGTTCACTTGGCACATAATAGTCTGGGGCGTTTTCCTTCACCACCGGTGACGTCTCCGCCCAGGCATGGCAGGTGTTGAGCACAAACGGCCGGCCCACATGTGCCTTGCTGTCTGAATCGGCCAGCTTGCGGCGATGATTCTGCAGCGGCTTGATGGTCTGGATGGCCACAGTCGCCATCGGGTACAACAGCTCGGTCAGGTGCGTGCAGCCCTGCATGCCACCCACACGCTCGCGAATCACCCGGCGCCAGCCCGGCCCCATGGTCACGCCAATCAGTGCCTTGTACGCGGGCGTGATGTCAGGACAGATGGAAAACGGGCTGTGCTCGGTGGCCGCTTCGATGTCCTGAATCTGGAACTTGTCATTGATGGTGACCCGCAGCAGCATCTCGTGCAGTGCCTCACCCGGTTCGATGGTGCCGCGCCAGTTATTGCTGAAGGCATAGGTTTTGGTATCGGTCAGGTGCGCCTCGATATCAAACCAGCCGTCTTCGCGCTCGTAGCCGGTGAAATTGATCTGACGCGTATGGATATGCTCGCGTCGTACTGCTTGGGGCAATGGCATAAATCTGTCCTCCGCTGGGGCGGAGGATTATACCGCAAAAACCGGACACCCGCTCGGTGCGGTTAGTCTATAGATATTCGAAATGGATCAAGGCGTTGCGCGGCTCACCGGCGTCATCGCGGAAGTTGCTGATGCCTTCAAACATCAGCAGACGGCGCGAGTCGCTGTCGTAGGCAATGTGGATCGGGTCGACAAACCAGCTTACCACCCGCAGCAGCCCTGCCGGTTTGATCACAAAGCAGTGCATATTCTGCGCCGGGAAATTACAGTCAGCGTTGTCGGTTTTGCTGATGCTGATACGTACCGTGTCCATGCGCGCCGGCACCAGAAACTCGGTGGTCACCCGGCGCCCGTCAACCAGGCGACCCCAGTTCTGGCGCACAAAGGGATCAAAGCCGGCGTCGATGATCAAGCCTTCCTCATAGTCAAAGGTGTCGGTCTGCACCTCATCGCTGTCGTGCGGGCGCACCTCCAGCTCGACGACCGGGCCCGGCTCGGGGTTCGGATGGCGGGTAACGATGCGGGCTTCATTGCGGTAATCAATCTGGGAGATTGCCGGCGCGGTGACCGACACCGAATAATCGATGGTTTTTTCGGCGAACAATTCATCATTGTCGCGACGATACTCAATCCGCGTGGTCAGGTCGCGATCGGGGCTGTCGGCAAAGTGCAGCTCCCGGTACAGGACCTGCGACTGGTCAGTCGACCAGACGGTAGCGATGGCCCAGGGCTCGGCTGAGGGTTCGGCTGGGGGTTTGGTTGAGGGTTCGGCTGAGTTAGCCACGTTCAGCCAGCAAGCGCCAGCAACAATCACACTCAATATTCGGATGCGCATACAACTCTCCACCTTTGCAGCTTTACAGCTATCCAAACCCGCAGTCCCGCACTAGTGCGCGGGTTTTATCTTGTTGACGGTATACAGGTGTATCAGCAGCGGGAAGACCACGGCCCAGGTCAGTGCAATGATCAGCAGCGCGGCCCACACCGGTTCAAACAGCATCACATCGGCCAGCTTTGCGCCACCAAAATAGGAGGTCGGCGCAAATACAAAACCGCCGGCCACACATAAGACCAGCCGGCCATGGAAAAACTTCAGCGCGTAGCCCACCGTGGTGCCAAACAGCACCCACAGGCAGGTCAGCCACACCGGCGGGAAGTGATTGCCGGTATCCATCACCCCTGCCTGGATAAGCGCCAGATCACATACAAAGCCGGCAGCTGCACACCAGGCCAGAAACAGGGCTTCGCGGCGGGTGTCGGTCACGACATTCAGGTGCAGCGCCACCACAGCGGCAGTCACCGCCACGGCGACCCAGGAGCCGCCCAGCACACAGGCCAGCCAGGCCACCTGAAACACCGCAGCATTCAGCACAATGTGCTGACGCTCGCTCAGGTGCACTTTGCCAAACAGCTGAACAGGGTGGCTGGCCATGGCGGTCACCTAGCGGCCGTTGCCGGCAAACGTGGGCTGGATGCGCGCGTGCAGTGGTGCCATTCGGTAATCCGGCTTGGCCATGACTATCTGCGCGGTGTGAATGACCCGCTCCATGAAACCGCCCTGGCAATAGGCCAGGTAGTAGTCCCACATGCGAATGAAATCGGTACCGAAACCCTGCGCCCGTATGTCGGCAATATGTTCCAGGAAAGTCTGGCGCCAGCGCGCCAGCGTCATCGCGTAATCCTGGGTGATGTCTTCCAGGCCGACAATCTGCAGGTCGGTGTCGCGGGCCACGTGATGGGCAATGGCACTGTTGCTGGGCAGACAACCACCAGGGAAAATATAACGCTGGATAAAATCCACGGTGCGCTTGGCATCTTCATAACGCTGGTCAGAGATGGTGATGGCCTGGATCAGCATCAGCCCTGAGGGCTTGAGCAAGGAGGAGCACTTGGCAAAATAGGTGGCAAAATATTCATGCCCTACCGCCTCAATCATCTCGATCGACACCAGTTTGTCGTAGTGTCCGTCCAGGTCGCGGTAGTCCTTCAGCAACAGCTCCACGCGGTCTTCCAGGCCCTCGTCAATGACGCGCTGGCGGGCATGGTTGTACTGCTCACGGGAGATGGTGGTGGTGGTCACCCGGCAGCCGTAGTGTTTGGCTGCGTGGATGGCCATGGAGCCCCAGCCGGTGCCGATTTCCAGCAGATGGTCATCGGGGCTCAGCTGCAGGCGCTCGCAGATATGGCTGAGCTTGTTCAGCGAGGCTTCGTGCAGTGGCTGCGATTCATCGCGAAAAATGGCCGACGAATACATCATGCTGGGATCAAGAAAGGTGGCAAAAAAATCGTTGCTCAGATCGTAGTGCGCGGCGATGTTCTTGCGTGAGCCGGTCAACGAGTTGCGGTTACGCCGGTGCAGCAGGGCGTTCATGAAGCGGGCAATACGTGACTTGCCCCGGTCCAGGCCTTTGAGCACGGACATGTTCAGTACCATGATACGCACCAGCGGCAGCAGGTCGGGCGTGTGCCAGTATTCTTTCATGTAGGATTCGCCGCCGCCGATGCTGCCGTTGAACACCACGTCCTGATAAAACGCCGGATCGGTCACACGTACGTGCGCGGTCAGCACATCGTCACCGGTTTCGCCGAAGTGATGCACCTCATGACCTTCATCAATGACGATGCGCCCGGTGGTGATCCTGTGCAGCTGACGGAACAGCAGGCCGCGCGCCAGTTTTGCCTGGCTGCCCGCCATGGCCATGACATGGTTGACCGGCTGCCGGCTGGCAGCCGCAGCACTGCCAGTCAGTGCGCCGGGATGGACGGAGCCGGTCTGGCGGTTGCCTGGTGAGGTCATGGTGTTGTGGCTATTCTGTTTCATGCCTGTTTCATTCCTGTGCTATTCCTGTCTCTTTGTTGTCATTGCCAAATCATCTGCCGGGCGCCGGTGCGCGTGCAATGGCACCCGTTTAAGCCACAGGCGCAGCGCCTGCCAGTAAATGCCGAGCGCCACCTGTGCTGTCATGAATGGATACGTCAGCAGCACGCGGTTCAGATTGCCTGCCGTGGCCTCCTGACGCTGCAGTGACAGACTGGCATTGAATTTTTGCTGACCCTGCTGCCAGTTCTGCAGGTTCAGGTTCAGCGTCTCGCCCGGCGTGGTGCTGTGCCAGCGGTACTGCATGTCCATGGGCATAAACGGCGACACGTGCATCTGTTTGTCGAAGCTGTGCTGGCACACCTCGCGCGCCGGGTCGCAGGGAATGACATAGGGGATGCTTTCGCCCCACGGCGTATTGGTCACCTCGGCGACAATAAAACGCAGCTGTTCCCGGGCATTAAATACGTAATAACAGGTGATGGGGTTCATCAGGTAACCGAAATAACGCAGGTTGGTCAGCACCCGGATCGGGCCGGTAACGTGTTCACCGCTGGCGGCAAACACACGCTGGCGCACCGCCTGGTCAAGCGATCCGACGTGCGGGTCCAGGTAGTCGCGGCGCCGGAACCAGGCCAGCGCCGGGCCGTCCGCGGACCACAGCCGGCTGCGGCCAAGCACGGTGGGCAGCTCGTCCAGGTCCAGGTACATCATGAACACCCGGTAACGGAAATGATGCAGCACCTTGCCCAGCCGCCGGTGGCGCACGGTGCCGGTGTATATTGCGCTGTGCTCGGCGGGGAAGCGTTTGCTCATGCTGACTTGTTCTGCTCTTTATTGTCCCGCTTCCGCGGCTCTTTATCCCGCTGAAGGCTCTTTTCCCGCTGAAGGCTCTTTTCCCGCTGCCGGCGCATCAGCGTATACCATAGGCCGCCGGACAGTTGTGCCAGGCGCAGGGCAAAGGTCAGGCGGCGCGGGAAGTTGAGTTCGCGTGGCCGCTTCTGCAGGCCGGTCTGTATGCGGCCGGCGGCCTCGTCAGCGGTCATCAGAAAGGGCATGGGGAAGTCATTGCGCTCGGTCATCGGGGTTTCCACAAAACCCGGGTTGATTGCGCACACGTCAACAAAATCACCAAAATCGATGTGCAGCGAATGCATCAGGTAACGGCTGGCGGCCTTGGAGGCGGCGTAGGCTTCCGCGCGCGGGAAGCCGATAAACCCGGCCAGGCTGCACACGCCGGCTAACATCGGCCGGTCCGGCGCCTGGCGCAGCAGGGGCAGGGCGACATTGGTGGTGTTGATCATGCCAAAGAAGTTGGCATCCATGACGCGCCGGAACATGGCCGGATCCAGCGTCTGGCCCTTGGTGTACTCACAGGCGCCGGCATTCATGATCACCAGGTCCAGGTGCGGCGTCAGCCCGGCCAGCTGTTCACTGCTGGCCGGCACGGCGTCATCGTCGGTGACATCAAAGGTCATGGGGATGATGCGCCCGGACAGGCCTTCGGCCTCATCACGCACCGCTTCCAGTTTGTCCAGCGTGCGGCCGCTGACCACAACACTGTGGCCGCCGGCCGCGTAACGCAGGGCCAGGGCCTTGCCGATACCTGAGCCGGCGCCGGTAATCCATATCTGCATGCTCGCCTCCCTTTCTACTCTTTTAACCCTTTAACCCCTATTAATGCCGTTGTCCTGCCCGGTCAGGCCGCCAGTCGCCGGTTGATAAACCGGATCAACGAGCCTAACACGGGAACGTGCCGGTACAGCATGGCGCCCAGATCGTAATAGTCCTCATGGAAGTAAACCCGGTCGGTAAAGTGAATCAGCGTCACGCCCTTCACATCAATGGGCTTGCCACGGTTCAGGCTGTTGTGGCGAAAGCGCATCACCCAGGTGATGGTGGCAGTATGCTCGGATATCTGCTCGTCCACATAGCTGAAACTCATGTCCCGGACACCTTCGTACATGTTGCGCAGGTAGTTCTTCAGCGCCAGTCGGCCGTTGATGGCGTGCACCGGGTCACGGAACTCAACGTCCTGGGTATAAATCCGGTCTATTCCTTCCAGGCCGGCGATGTGCGGACGCCGGTAGAAGTCCTTGAAGTCATTAATCAGTGCCACCCGCAGGTTCTCGCTGACGGAATTCATTTCAGTTGCCATGGTCGGGGCTCTTGGTAAAAACGGCTGCTTCGGGGCAGGATTGCCAGCCGACGCTGAACGCGCGTATGCTGTTTTGGTTAGATACGAGTGGGCCATATCGCTGGATCAGCGCACTGCCACCGTCAATTTTCAGTGCCGGGCAGTGATCCGCCACTGCAGACGCCGCGTAAAAGTTTTCGCTTACGCACAAATATCACGGTAAATCAGCCAGGTAGACCGGATTATAAGTGGATAATAAAGACGATATGGAAACAGCAGTGAGTGTTCATCCAGGCCGTAGCGCAACCCCTGATCCGTGGGCAGAAAATGTCCGGCGGGTCGCGGAAACCCGTGACCGGGCAGCATTTCAGGAGCTCTACAAGCACTTTACACCGATGATTCGTGCGTTTCTGCTGAAGAGCATGGGCGCCGGCGCCAACCGTTCGGAAGCCGAAGAGATCACCCAGGAAGTGCTGATCAAGGTGTGGAACAAGGCTGCGTCCTTTAATAGCAGCAAGGCCAGCGTGAATACCTGGATATTCACCATCGCCCGTAACACCCGTATCGATTTTATCCGGCGTAACGAACGTAATGACCGCAAGATCGACATTGAAGACATCTGGCATGAGCCTGATTCACCCGAGCCGCTGGTTGATCTGCAGCAGCGCCGCGCCGAGCAGGTGATCAAACAGGCCATAGCCACGCTGCCCGACGAACAGCTGCAGGTGCTGTACAAGGCGTTTATGGAAGGCAAGTCGCACAATGAAGTGGCTGAAGAACTGAGTTTGCCGCTGGGCACCGTGAAATCGCGGATCCGGCTGGCACTGAACAAGATGCAGATACTGATCGATCGCTAATCACAGGTATTACTATGGTTTCTTTTCATCCTGACGCTAAATTTTTGACCGACTTTGCTGCCGGCAATCTGCCCCTGTCAGAGGCGATATGCGTCGCGGCGCACCTGGAGTTCTGCTCCAAGTGTCGCAGCCACGTGCAGCAGCTCAGCGATCTGGGGGCCCAGTTGATGGCCCGGCTGGAGCCGCAGCTGGCGGCCGCCGACAGCGACGACCGCCAGGCATTTGAGCAATTGATGCAACGTATTGACGCCGCCGATACCGACACGGCCGTGACTTCGGCAGCCACCACGATATCAGCAGGAGCGGCCCGTGGCAGTTCCGCCAACCCGTTGGGCCTGCCCCGGGTTGTGCAAAAGCTGGCCGCGGGCGGTCTGCAGGACCTGAAATGGGCACAGTTTGGCAAATCCCTGCGTATCGCGCCGATCCGCATTGGCGAGAAAACCCGGGAAACCGCCATCTACGACATCAGGGCCGGCGGCCGTATGCCCGAACACGAGCATCGGGGTGAGGAAATCACCGTGTTGCTCAAAGGCAGCTTCTCTGATGCCGACGGCAAGTACGTCAAGGGCGACTTTGTAGTACGTCACGCCGGTGAGCGCCACCAGCCCACGGCTACGCTGGACACCGACTGCATTTGTCTGGTGAGCCTGGAGCAACCGGTCAAACCCAGCTCCTTCTGGTATCGCCTGCTCGAGCCGTTTGTCAATTATCGTCTGTCAGGGCTGAGCAACTAACACCGCAACTAGCCCCTGAGCCATTGCTGCGGCATAATGCCGGGTGACCAATAGAAAATCACCCGGCGTTAACTGCCGCAGCCGTGACAGGAACCCCCGATGTCCGCTTACCGACCGGTCTACGATCGTCAGGATGTGACGATCGTCAGCCGCGATACTGCATTCCAGGGCTTTTTTGCCATTGACCGCATTGTGCTGCGTCATCGGCTGTTTGCCGGCGGCTGGAGCCAGGACTTCAACCGCGAGCTGTTTCGCCGCGATCAGGCCGGCGGTGTGCTGCTGTATGACCCGCAGGCCGACAAAGTGGTGCTGGTGGAACAGTTTCGGGTCGGCATGCTCGATGCCATGGACCAGAGCCCGTGGGCACTGGAGCTGGTCGCCGGCATCCTTGACGACGGCGAGTCCGCCCGCGACATGGCCCGGCGCGAGGTCACCGAAGAAGCCGGTCTGCGCATCGGCGAGCCAGAATTCATCTGCAACTATTTCAACAGTCCCGGTGGCAGCACCGAGCGCATCACCCTGCTGTATGCCGAAGTCGATGCCAGCCAGGCCGCTGGCGTCCACGGCATGGCCGACGAGAACGAGGACATCCGCGTGGTGGTGCTGAGCTTTGACGAGGCCTGGCAGGCCTTTTTGTCCGGCCGCATCAATAACGCCATGGCCATCATTGCCCTGCAATGGCTGCGCCTGAAGCGCGCGGGCATCAACGATGGAGTAGTTGAATAAGGTATGACAGCCCTTCTCGACAAGGTCATAGAGCGACCGCGCTATCGTGTCAATCTCGCCGATTACATGCGCACCTGCGACCAGAACTATATTCGTTTACTAACGCTGATCCCTGCTCTAGAATCGGACAGGAAAGATGGCAGCGGGCGGTTGGTTGGAAAGCCCGCAGCGGATTCGCAAAACTGTGAGCAGGACGACAAAAAAGAATGGGAGTTCCTGATAGGCTCTGATGGCCAGGGAACTCAAAACCACGCAGGTCGTCCCCCTATCCGGATCAAAGTGACTTTGCTGGAGGCCTTTGCCTACACCAGCACACTGCAGATCCAGGTACAAAGCGGATTCCCTGCCTGGAGCCCGGCGCCCGTCATCGTGGTAAGGATGTACCACGATGCCAGCACCGCTGAACCGATCAGTTACCAGGGTCACAGACAGATACCTGCCAGGTGCACCGTTCCCAATGCCGGTATGTACCATCAGGATGAAAAGAGGCAGATAAATGAATTTCTGGCCGAGTGGCTGCGCCTGTGTTTAAGCTTAGGCATCAGTGCCCGCACGGCAGATTTTCTATGCATCGGATAGAATATGCAGAAAAAGACACGGGATGATCGCGCGCGACCATTGCGGCTGATACAGATCACGGACACGCATCTGTACAGAGACCCTGCCGCAGCGTTGCTGGGCTTGAACACGCAGGACAGTTTTGTGCGGGTGGTTGATCTTATCGCCCGCCAGCAACCCGACCCCGACTGGATCGTGGCCACCGGCGATATTGCGCAGGATGCTTCGGCCGAAGCCTATCAGCGTTTTGTCGATACCATTGCCCGGATACCCGCACCGTTTTGCTGGATACCCGGCAACCACGACCGCCGCTCGGTGATGACCAGCACGCCAGCCTTCAGGGCGGCCTTTATGGAGCGCGTGCAACTGGGCAACTGGCAGATCATCATGCTCGACACCAGCGTGCCGGGCGAAGTCCACGGCCTGTTGTCGGACCGTGAGCTGGCGCACCTGGAGGCCAGCCTGGCCAGCGCCGGCAGCGAAAAGAGAGGCGCCGACGACGATACCGTTGATCACTCGCTGGTGTGCCTGCACCACAATCCGATACCCGGCAGCGCCGGCTGGATGCAGGAGATCGGCCTGCATAATGCCGATGCCCTGCTGGAGATCCTGGAGCGCCACGACAGTGTGCGCGGTGTGGTCTACGGTCATATCCACCAGACCCTGGATTTTGAAGCGCACGGTCAGCGCTTCTACTGCACACCGTCTACCTGCATACAGTTCAAGCCCGGCGTCGAGGACTTTGCGCTGGATCTGCGCTGCCCGGCGTACCGGTGGTTTGATCTGCATGCCGATGGGCGGATCGAAAGCCAGGTTGAGAGAATTGAAGACTACGAAATCAATGTCGACCAGAGCGCTGGTGGTTATTGATCAGATTTTATAACGACAAACACAGAATAAAAGAAAAGGTAGTTACCCCCACATGAGCAACACTTACAATTCCGACGCCATTGAAGTCCTCACCGGTCTTGATCCGGTGCGCAAGCGTCCGGGCATGTACACCGACACCACCCGGCCCAATCACCTGGTACAGGAAGTCCTCGACAACAGCGTCGACGAAGCGCTGGCCGGTCACGCCAAGACCATCACCCTGACCATGCACAAGGACGGCTCCATTGAAGTGGAAGACGATGGCCGCGGCATGCCGGTGGACATCCACCCGGAAGAAAAAGTCTCCGGTGTCGAATTGATCCTGACCCGACTGCATGCCGGCGGCAAGTTCTCCGACAAGAACTACAACTTCTCCGGCGGTCTGCACGGCGTTGGTGTGTCCGTGGTCAACGCGCTGTCGCACTATGTGGAAGTCAGCGTGCGCCGCAACGGCCTGGTCTACCAGATGCGTTTTGAGAACGGCGACAAGGCCACCGAGCTCAAGGAAATCGGCACCGTGCCCAAGCGCCAGACTGGCACCATCCTGCGCTTTCTGCCCGACGAAAAATACTTCGACTCATCCAAGGTTTCCATTGCCCGCTTGAAACACGTATTACGCGCCAAAGCCGTGCTGTGCTCCGGCTTGCGCGTGGTATTTATCGACAACACCGTCGATGAAGACAAGTCACAAAGCGAAGAATGGCTGTATCAGGACGGCCTGATCGACTACCTGCTGCAGGGCACCGGTGATTCCATCACCCTGCCGGTAGAACCCTTTAATGGCGAGATGAAAGGCAATGACGAAGGCGTGGACTGGGCCGTGCTGTGGCTGCCCGAAGGCGGCGAGCTACTTCAAGAGAGCTACGTTAACCTGATTCCTACCGCCCAGGGCGGCACCCACGTCAACGGCCTGCGCACCGGCCTGCTCGATGCCATGCGCGAGTTCTGCGAGTTCCGCAACCTGCTGCCGCGCGGCGTCAAACTGACCCCGGAAGACATCTGGGATCGCTGCAGCTACGTGGTCTCCACAAAGATGAAAGACCCGCAGTTCTCCGGCCAGACCAAAGAGCGCCTGTCCTCACGCCAGTGCGCGGTGTTTGTTGCCGGCGTGGTCAAGGACGCCTTCAGCCTGTGGCTGAACCAGCATACTGCGGATGCCGAACAACTGGCGGAGATGTGCATCAACAACGCGCAAAGCCGCATGAAGGCCAGCAAAAAGGTGGCACGCAAAAAAGTCACCAGCGGCCCGGCGCTGCCTGGCAAGTTGGCGGATTGCGCCACCCAGGACGTCATGGCTGGCGAACTGTTCCTGGTGGAAGGTGACTCCGCCGGCGGCTCCGCCAAACAGGCCCGCGACCGCGAAACCCAGGCCATCATGCCTCTGCGAGGCAAGATTCTGAACACCTGGGAAGTCGACTCCAACGAAATCCTCGCCTCCCAGGAAGTGCACGACATCTCCGTCGCCCTCGGCGTCGACCCCGGCTCCAACGACATCACCGGCCTGCGCTACGGCAAAATCTGCATCCTGGCCGACGCCGACTCCGACGGCCTGCACATCGCCACCCTGTTGTGCGCGCTGTTCGTGCGCCACTTCAAACCCCTGGTCGCCGCTGGCCGCATCTACGTCGCCATGCCCCCCCTGTACCGCATCGACGCCGGCAAGGACGTCTACTACGCCCTGGACGAAGACGAACGCATCGGCATCCTCGACCGCATCGCCGCCGAAAAGAAAAACGCCAAAGCCAACGTCCAGCGCTTCAAAGGCCTCGGCGAAATGAATCCGCTGCAGCTGCGTGAGACGACGATGAGTCGGGATACGCGGCGGTTAGTGCAGCTGACCTTGCCTGATGATGATGTGGTTGCGGGTAACAGTGCGACGGATGAGGCGCTGGATATGTTGCTGGCGAAGAAGAGGGCGGGGGATCGGAAGAGTTGGCTTGAAGAGTATGGGAATTTGGCGGAGGTTGATTGATTATTATCAGTTGTAGGGAGGGGCTTCTGGAGGAGCGCTTTGTATCCTCTTCCAGCTCACCTCGTCGTATTTGGCCCCACATTACCCGTATGGCTAGTTGAATCATCCAACTGGGTCTGTTCATATCGAAGCTCGGACTAAAACCTCAGTTACCACTTATGCGAGTGCCTCCGTAGAGAGGTGGCGAGTTTGAGGATCCTTGCCAGCTTGGTACACTTAAGACAATAGGCAGGAACCTTAGCTTACTATCGTTGGCACACCATACCAAGAACTGAGATGGCTGTTCTTTGGGGGGGTATATGAAGGAATGTCTAGTGTAAACTCAGAAATACTATTTCGAATTAGCCTTTATATTGCACGCTTTCTTTATCCTTCTGATCATGGCGCCCGAAAGGCTACGTTTATTGTAGTAAAGAAGCTCGATAATTTTCGTTCTTCTGCCGTGCATTGTTCAAGAAAAAGAGGTGGCTTTCTAAAAGCGGTCGATAAATAAGATGAGCTTTTTTAAGGTCTCATCCGGAAATTTGCATAGAGTAATGCAATACCAAACGGAGATGAACTTTATCCTTAGCCTTGGTCTAACTAAGCGCTGCTCTCTGACAAATTTACCGCTTCGTTTCAATCCAGCCGCAATGTCGGCGTTCGCTTTCAAAAGGGGCATTGATTGAACTGGTCAGAATACCAAGAGCAAGCAGCAGAGTTTTTTAGCTCGCTTGGGCTGAATACAAAAATAGAATATGAACTGAAAGGGGCTAGAGGGATACACATTCTAGACGTGTATGCGTCGGGAAACTTCAACGGAATCTCGTTTAACTGGATCATTGAATGTAAGGCCTGGAAATCCAACATTCCGAAGGAAAAGGTGATGGCGCTTTCTGCCATTGTTCAGGATGTCGGCGCCGACAGAGGGTTCTTGTTGTCAGAGACTGGGTTTCAGTCTGGAGCGATTAGGGCTGCAAGGTCTACGAATATTACGCTTACCAGCCTGGAAGACCTTTCCTTCACCACTGAACGATTCGAAGTGGATAGTTTAATTGGGAAAAAGAATTGGGAAATACAGAAAGCTAAAGGAAGACTACTTGAAATTAAACGAATATCTGAAGCCCATGAATACAGCGTAGAGAGAACATTGCTTTTCGGTGAGCTAGGAGTTATCGAGATGCTGTTTGAAGATGCATTAGAGGGTAGGTTCCCTGTAGCATATCCAACGAAGGGAATAGAGTTCTCAACACTTATGCAGCTTATACGCTATGCAGATGGATATATACAACGTGCAAACTCCTGGAGTATCGGAAATAAAAACTCATAAGATCAATAAGCACAGCTGCACTTTCTGCATTAAAGCTCGCTATGCTCGATCGATAGTAGCCCGCGTTGTAAATCAAAATATTTGGTAAATTGGCATGAATGACAGAAGGTATGAGCTAAAATCTGGTGCGAAACTGACGCTCTTTCTTGTGTCCTATATACCTTTGTTTTTGATAATGTGTTTTACGCAGCTTTACGAATATCGTGAATACCTAGTTTGGGGTGGCGTAAGCTATCAGTCACTCTTGAGTTATATTCGATACTTCGGCGCGGTCACGGTGTTGGTACTGATGTCCGCCTTTGGCTTAGTAGGGCTCCGATTTCTATTGCCGAACATACAGCGTAGAGCGAGATCCAACGGAAGTTTAGTAAAGATTGTTGATATAGAGAACAAGAATAGTGAGTCGATATCATATCTCTTCACGTATGTTATTCCTTTCGTTTTCCAAGATCTTTCCAGTATTACTAATGTATTTGCAGTTAGTGTCCTACTTTCTGTTACATATCTTATATATTCAAATTCATCAATGCTTTTGATAAACCCCACAATAAGTATGGCTTATTCTCTGTATCTAGTTGAGTATGAAGACATGTCTAACAAAAAAATCCGGAAAGGTATGATTTTGTCGAGAAATAAGTTTTTAGAAGAAGACGACGAAGTGAAAATCAGACGTATGGGGCATAAACTCTATTTTGCTGTTGAAGGAGAAAGGCGTGATTGCTAATGAAAAACTGTCTAGAGCTCGGGCGATTTTGAAAGACAAGTCTTCATCTTTAAACTTATATTTTATCACAAGAGAATTAAAGGTTGGGATCGCAAGATCTGCAAAGGTAGTTGATAAATACTGCTTTAAAGCTTGGGGATCTGATGTTTCACCCGAGTTGGAAGAGTTCTTTGTCAAAAATCTAGAAAGGCAACTTGATAAAGTGTTAGAGTCCGAAAGCTATGAGCTAGAGCCTTATGACGTAATATCCGACGACCTGCCAAATAGGCTATATGCATATGCTTTGAATAACGCATTGTCATTCTCAGATGTCGTCACTAATCAAATAATTCCTGGTCCTAACAACCCCATTAAATCCTTGGCTGACGTCAAGAATAATCTATGGGCATACTGTCTGAAAATGACAAGCTCAGAAGGTTGTTTTTTGATTTTTAGAAAGTTGTCAAAAGGAAAGGTGGTAACCGACCAGAACCAAACTATTAAAGAAAAAGTTTCGTCATACTTTGATTCTACTACTGCAGAATTGAAAGCTTCGCTTCAAGAAAGTATAACTTTCGATGACAAACTGGATTGTTTATTTGCTGAGGAGGAATTCTTCGTTTTTAGAAAGTCTGGGTTCGAAAACATAGTCGGACTTGAAGAAGAGTTCAATGAGGCTGCCAACGATGTGGTCGATATCGTTAAAGCTACGGACCTGGTAGAGGGCATTGAGCATATAGAAGCTTTGCTCAAAGAAAGTAAGTCCTTGTTAAAGACGCTATCTAACATTGCGAAAAAAGGTCATCATCATAAACTCAACGCTGAAGAAATTGGTAAGATGAGGGATGTTCTTCACAAGTTTGAGGGAAAAGCATTGAAGACTACAAGCGAAGGAAAGCTCTTACTGGAGGATAAAATTGATGTTGGGTATTTTATTAAACTGCTGAACGACTACTACAAACAAGGTATGGTTTCTGGTGATTTTTATGGAACTAATAGCGGGCGCTTGTTGCCAATCAGCAACTAGTCTGCAACGACTGCAGTCGCGGCGACGGATTTTCGGCTTCGTGAGTCATGAAGAGTATATCAAGAAGGACTTGAAAGAGTTCTCCTGTGGCATAGCGAAGATGGCTCAATAATAAAATGTCAACTAATAGTTAATGTGAATGTATTAGAAGCATGTTCTAACACGCTTAGTTCTACAGTCACTTGATATATTCTCTCGCATTTAGATGCGCTGTGAGAGGCAACAGAATGGGCTCTCTGCGTAGTGTTTATCGGTCTTTTAGGTGTTCTGTTTAGGTATGTTTTTGGTCTGAGATCGACTCATAGGATCTGAGTGATGGCTTAGAACTGGGCTCAGATAACTCAACACAAAAAGGCAGTATGGCCGAGTATTGTAAGTTTCTGCAGCGTATGCGATAAAAAAATTGATTTCGAATTCTAGGATGGTTGTATGGAGATAGCATTCGGCTCCAGAAAGCTTCGTGATATTTGCATCAACAAAGATAAAGCTGTTGAAGTCCTAGGACCCCAAGTTGCGAGAATGCTAATAACCACGCTCGCTGACATTAGAGCCGCTGGTAACATCATCGATCTACCTTACGAAGTATATTTTGTGGATTCATTTGAAAAGAATAACGTAGTGTGCTCCATCAAATTAACCGATTTTTGTTGCATTGAGTTGGTGTCAAATCACGTACTGTCGGCAGCGCCTAAGTTATCTTCTGATTGGGTTAGTGTATACAGACTAAAGTTAATCTGCATAACGGGGGTTAAATAAAAATCATGTCATTATTCGAGCCCGAGTGGGCCAGTCCTCCTGGCGATACCATTAGAAAAATTCTCAACGAACGAGAAATTAGAGCTTCTGACATTTTTCAGAATAGCGAAATATCACGAGAACAACTAAGTATGCTACTGTCGGGAGAAATCCCAATATCGTCCGCCGTTGCATTCGCGCTAGCAAAGGAGCTAGGGGGGTCACCGGAATTCTGGACGGAGCGTGATAGTCAGTACTGGTCTGATAGAAAAAGGCTGGAGAAAAAACATAGAGAAGATTATGAATGGCTGGATTCACTTCCAGTAAAGCATATGATTGCTAACCGTTGGATTGTGCCACAGGATACGCGTCGTGAAAGTAAGATAAAAGCTTGTTTGGATTTCTTCGATGTTGACAGTTCTAGGTCTTGGTATAACCAATATTGTCACTATTTGAGTGAGGTCGCTTTTCGAACGTCGAACTCATTTGATTCGATACCCGAGTCGGTCATTGCATGGCTTAGACAAGGCGCCAAAAAGTCAGAGGAGTCAAAGTGCAGTGACTGGGATAAGGATGGGCTCGTCGAATCTATTGATGAAATAAAGTCTTACTCTCGCGAGAGCAATCCTAATATATTCCTTCCTATTCTTCGCACAAAGCTAGCCCGGTTTGGCGTGATACTGGTTGTTGCGAAGGCCCCACCCTCGTGCAGAGCAAGTGGGGCTACAATGGTTCTGAATGATAACCGTAGACTTTTAATGTTGAGTTTTCGGCACCGAACTGATGATCATTTTTGGTTTACACTTTTGCACGAGATTGGTCACTTAGTTTTGCATAGTGAGGATAGGCTAATCCTGGAGGGTGAAAGCCTTAATATGGATTCGAAATTAGAAGAGGAGGCTAATAGATTTGCAGAGGAGGCTCTGATTCCGGCTACCACTGTCGCCGAATTTCATGAGTTTGGGGCAAAAGACTGGCGCAGAGTAATCAGGTTTGCAAAAAATATAGGTGTATCACCGGGAATAGTAGTGGGGCAACTGCAGCACTTGGGTAGACTAAAATATAACCAATTAAATAAATTGAAAGTTCGCTATGACTGGAAGAATATCAGCCACTAAATCTTCGGAATTCTTGTGGTGATTTCTGCCAGTTGCACAATGCGTCTTCCAAAACCTGCATCTGCATTTTCCCGAGTGACAGGTGTGTGGCAAGGTTCGCTATCTTAGACTCTAACACGTTAATTTGCGTTCTAGAATTCCTATGTCCGTCAAATAGAAGGCGAGCTCCCGCAAGTGGTCCGGTTGAATTAAGCAAATATGCCTTACCTGGTTCAAGGTTAGCTAATCCAAGCTTTCCAATCATGGATAGATAATCAAATTTCGCTGTTCTTCCGAAACGTAATATATTCATATCACTGTAGATTCTCTCGAAGTTTTCATGGTCGGATATGCGAGTAGCGGCCCCGGGGCCGCTTAGCATGGACGCATGATCTCCATAGTCAGTAACCCAGTCAATGTAGCTCAATAATATCTTTAATGTACTATCTTTTTTTGCTGGATTAATAGACTCATATTTTCTATGGTTCCCGAAATTTAAGCCGCTTTTTTTCTGAGACTTAATGCGAGAAAGAGTGTGCAGCCATGGCTCCAGGGTTTGCTGGTGGGACATAATATTGAACCAAGCGCAGGTAGTTCCGGGCCCTGCATAGAAATGGCGGGCTAATTTCCAGCCGGATAGCCGGTTCTTTCCAAAATGAATAGAAAGAAAGATTAGCCAGCACGCCTCGTCTAGGTTTCCGAGGTTTCTATGGTAGATGGCGGCCTTTATTGGGTCGAAACAGCTCTGATTCGGATCGGCGACGGAAGCGCTATATGCCTTGTTAGCTATTGTATATACGTACTGGACTCTCGAGATGCTATCTAATACTTGCCTTGAAAGGGATTCTATACTGGCTACTGAACTTAATCCCCGTAGATCATGGGCTTCAATACTGCTTTCAATGCTCGTGGAAACTAGTTTAAGTAACTTTAGCTTCTCAGCGTACTTCAAAGCGCTAACTCCATCGATCTTCCGCTTATCCAGTCTCGTATAGAGTCCCGAATTTTCGTAGTTACTCCGAAGCTACTTTGAATATTGTGATTGTAGCCTAGAACTGAAATCTCTCTATCAAGTTGAACTCCGCGGAACTTGGTTAGTTTTCCCTCGTATGCGAACCCGGGTACGTCCTTTCCCGATTTCCGGGGGAGAGTCCAGTGGCGTGTTTTGGTTCTAGCCAACTTTAGGTCCGAGGCATCTAAAAGTGAGCTGACTACCCCCTGCCCATTTAGTACTAGAAGCTTGATGTCCGAGTGTTTAAGAACTCCGCCTAGGCAGTGACCTGTCTTCTCTATCAATTCGTTGCGTTGGTGAGGTGACAATTCCGACCACTTCCTGCTTGTAGCGAACGGTGTCAAGTCAAGGTGACATGCTTCAAATAGTGGGTGATAATATGATGATTTTGTGCCCGAAATTATTTTATCTAAACTTTTAAACCATGAATCGTATGGATTTCTAGTAAAGTAATTTGTGCAGGCATCATAAATTTGATGCACACATTGGTCTGTGGCTTTACTCCAGCACGGAATTTTTAAGGACCGCAGAGTAGGGAATCGCTGATCTTTGAGAGATAGCTCGTTCCCTTCATCGTTTACGAACTCTTTATTGCTAGGGTTTAGCCCTAAGGTTGCAATAGAGCAATTGCTAGGATCGCCGAAAGTTATTACGGGGGATGCCCAGCCAATTACCTCGCAATTATTTAACTCGTCGGTAGCCAATTGTTCAATGGATTTTTCAATTAGATGGTATAGTTGTTTGTTCACTATTTTTCCCAATAGTTTCAATTTTCTTTCGAATATATATACTGTATATATCTGTGCTCAATGTACTTTCGATGGACTGTGCTTTGGAAATAGAAGCATCTGTATGATTCTTAGTAATCGAAAAAATTAGAAGCAATTTAATCAAATCTAGCCAGTAATCGTCGATCTCAATTTGAGGTAAGGCATCCATTTTGCCATTTCGTATGGCACGCTCGCATTCTAGTACTTTTCCTATTGATGGCCAAGGGAAATCGCATGGCATAGCTGGCATGGATTTGGGCTCCATCCATCCTTCGTCAAGGTACATATTTGCCCTTTGAAGGTTGTCGTCGTACAGATGCAGGCTTCCTGCAATATGCTTGTAGCTCCCAAGCTCACAGCCAAGTGTGCATGCTAAAATTTCTTGGATAAGAGTGAATGCGAAAATATCGTGAGGGAAGCCCAAGAATATATCATTCGATCGCATGTTCGCTACCGCATCTAGTTTTCCGTCTCGGATAAAAAACTGCATGGTGCATGTACACGGCACGTCTTTATATTCTTTTAGCAGGTCTTTATGGTCGAAGATTTGAACTACGGCTTGTCTTGTATTCGGTTTCTTCTTCAGAATGTCCACGACAACTTGGTATTGGGATAATCCTTGTTCACTTCTGAAGACTCGTGGGCCGTATGCTCCGTGTGTGGTCTCGCCATCATCGGAATACTTGTCGTATCCTTTAATGTAATATTTAACAAACTCGAGTTTATTGCTGCCAGAAAGATACCATAGTGCCTCGCCAAGGCAACTGAATACGGTTCCCTTGACCTCGGTTCGACTCAATCTAGCTCTGGGATTTCGCAGTTCAACTAAGACACCCCTTAGCTCTCTGTTGTCTCCTTTTGTCGACGTAATTTTAGTGCCTTTTTCAATTATTGTCTCTAAGCATGATCGCATTAGGTCATCTAATGAGTCGCCGACGATATACATTCTTTGGTCTCCATGGACGAGAGGTAGGCACATTTCGGACGATAAGTTATTCTTAATCATGCATACAACATAAGCTGATTGATACAAGATTCTATATCGGAGAGGCCTGCAGCGGTATAGTACGATTGGCTATGTTGAAGTGTATAATTCAATGGATCTCCGTAGAATATTGAAGCGGTGGCTATGTACTTCATATATTTAGAATGATGTTTGCTATAACGCTAGTCCAATATCGCCACGATGTAGCTGTTTATCGTCAGGCCTCTTCATGCTACGCTCCATGAACCATAAAAATAGGGACGGAACCCATGCGTACACTCAGTCCGGTAAGTTTTGCCTCCCTGCTAATCTTCGCCCTCCAGTCATCCCAAGCATCCGCCCAAACCCCTATCTCCGCCACTCTCGTAACCGACCGAAACTACATTACCCCCGGCGGCGAAACCACGCTTATCATCGAAATCACAAACCCCGCAGACTCCGGCACATCAGTCGAACGCTACGGTGGGGCCGGTTACAGCTCCAATCACGGGCAATTGCAGCCATTTGCGGAACTGGAGATAAACAACACCTGTCGTCAGCCACTCTGCGCGGTCGATACTGCTCAGGGCTTTCCGCTGCACCCCGGCACCTCAGCGCAGTTCTATTGGAATACGCTTCGGGTCAGCGCCAGTGCACCTGCGGGTCATATGATCAGGATTTCCGGCATCAACCTGAAACTCTCCGGCCCTGAGTCCAGGAGCATCAATGACGTGCACCTGCAGCGCGATTTCGTGGCGATTGTTGCGCCCGAGGGGCAGGATGATCCCGCTGCGCTCAGCGCGTTGAACACCACCAATCCCAAAGCGGGTTCGGCAGACATCAGGGCCTCGCTGGTATTGGACTATCCTGACACGGTGAGTGCCGGCAGCCATGTCGAGGTGTCGGGCACCTTGCACAATCAGGGTGATGAGCCCATTGCCGGGCATTTTATTCTGGGCTCCGATCGTCACCTGAGCAGTCATGTCAACTCGTTCCGGCAGGTTTCCTGCCGCTTCAAGTGTCTGTACAACGGTCAGTTCCCGCTTAACCGGGGCGACAGCATCGATGTGCTGTTCCGGCAGATGTACTATGAGGATGATTACCTGTTCTCCGGCAACCTGCACATCAAGGGCCCGCATGCCATTGTCACCGATAGCCTGGGGCGCACGGCGTATGTGTACGCGGATGACATCCATGTCGATATCGTCCAGTCCGGGGCCGAGGGTGCGCCGGCGGTGTATCCGGCTATTCCTGAGCGTGAGTCCCTGGCGTTGATCACCTCCAGCGACTCGTCGCCGCGCCCCGTGGTGCTTGACCCCAACACAGGCAAACACTGGATACCGCTGTCGTCCAGCCAGGGCATGGCGTTCTCCCAGGTGGTGGCAGAAACCAGAACCGGTGGGCGCTTTGCCGGTTATTCCATTGCCAACTCCGAAGAAGTCAAAACGCTGATGCTCAACCACATCTATGCGTCCGGACTGGACTATCCCGAGTACGCGTTGTTTGGGGGCCACAAGGACCTGCATGGCGTCACCGGCAGCTTGCTGGATCTGATTGGCGAGACGCTGGCCAGCGACCATGTTGGCGGCCAGACCCGCTATGCTCAGGGCATGGTAGCCGATGTGCCTGAACCCGGCGCTAAGACAGTCACGATGGATGTCCGCCAGCAGAATGGTACCTCCGGCATATTCGGGATGACCGGCAGCTTCTGGCTGAATTCCTTTGGCACCGCGCAATACGAGGGCATGGGCACCTGGCTGGTGAAAAGCCCGGCCAGAATCGGCGGTGTGCACGCCCTGCAAAGCGCCGATGCGGTGGATTTCCGTTATGGCCAGTTGTTCATTTCCTCAGTCGACGTGGATGGCCAGACCTACCAGGTCAGTTTACGCGTCATCGACAAGCATGACCTGACCCTGGAGCTGGTCTCCATCGTCGACGAGTTCAGCCGCGAACCGGCCGCCCTCTACGATGTGCAGAACCTGATCCTGCAGATCCCGCGCCTGGGCTATTTTGTCTTCCCCGACGAAACCGTCTATTTTGATGTGGAGATGGTGTTGGTGCCGGGGACGGATCCGATGCGGTTTCGGGTGGTTAGTGCGGAGGATGTTGACGAGTAATCTGTCCCAAATCAGCCGTATAGGAACTTGTGCTATTCCCCTGTGTAATCCCCCCATTTTCCGCAGCAGTTACTCGTAGAAACTTATGCTGCCATCAGTAATCGTCGCGGTGGTATGCCGCCGATGCCTGTATGGGGTCTTTCGTTATTGTATTTCCACAGCCATTCAGTCGCCAGCTCCTGAGCATGGCTGATCGAATGGAACTGATGTAAATCCAGCCATTCATGACGAGCCGTCCGATTAAAACGCTCGATATATGCGTTCTGAGTCGGCCTGCCCGGCTGGATGTAAAGCAACGTGATCCGCTTGTCATTGGCCCAGTCGATCAAGGTTTGCGCGATGTATTCGGGCCCATTGTCCAGGCGAATGGCTGACGGCTTTCCGCGCCACTCAATAACCTGCTCCAACGAGCGGATCACTCGGGCACTGGGCAATGACAAATCAACATCGATACACAGGCCTTCACGATTGTAATCGTCAATCACATTGAAGGTGCGCATCTTACGGCCATCGATCAACGCGTCGCTCATGAAATCGATCGACCACACCTGATTCACAGTGGTCGGCACACTCAGGGCGTCCGGTCTGTCGCGTTTGATGCGTCGCCTGGGTTTAATCCGCAAGTTCAATTCCAACTCCCGATAGATCCGGTACACACGTTTATGATTCCAGGTAAATCCGCGCACGTTGCGCAGGTGCAAATAGCAAAGTCCAAAGCCCCAGCGTTTATGGGCCGTGGTGAGCCGCAGCAACCAGTCAGCTATCACCGCGTTCTGCGAGCTAAGCTTCGGCTGGTAGTAATAACACGACTCGCTCACACTCATGCACAAACAGGCAAAGCTGATGCTCACGCCCCGGCGTTTGACGATTTCTGCAGCCACCTCACGGCGTTGAGATGGC
>OLID01000180.1_pt1 | contig 35090 bp, 23 predicted proteins | sample 1609361 | NCBI WGS metagenome assembly OLID01 (sample SAMN05416778, study PRJEB24817) | seawater metagenome | isolation source: Sea water | place: Canada:Atlantic | collected 2013-07
ACGAGATTTCTGCCTGTCTCGTGGGCTCGGAGATGTGTATAAGAGACAGGATATTCACCGTATAATGATTTATCATTGTTCATTAAACGTTTGTGAATCTCGTCATAATATCCATCTTTCTTAGAATCTAGAGACCCTTGAGAGATTTCTTTTTCAGCGTGACATTCAATACACCAACCCATTGTTAATGTCGTTTTTGTCAACTGAATATTTCCTTCGATTTTATTCAATTCAGATACTGGTTGAACTTTAGCAGTTTCTGTCATTTTGGTCATATCACCATGACATTGCTTACAATCTATCCCACCTACAACTACGTGTTGCGAGTGATTGAAATATACGTGATCAGGTAATACGTGTACTTTATTCCAAACAATTTCTTTTGTTTTTCCTGTATATTTTCCTGCTCCAGAAGGATCGTAACCTGCTGCTTCGTAAATCTTCTTGATTTTAGCTTCTTGCTCAGGTGTACTACCTGTTACTTGCTTGTGACAATTCATACAAACATTTACAGTTGGCAATCCTGCAGTTTTTGATTTCGTTACAGAGTTGTGGCAATATTTACAATCAATTCCATTTATTCCAGCGTGAACTGAGTGAGGAAACTCAATCGGTTGAGACGGTTGATAGTTTTCAACTGTACCTATGGAGTATAGACTCAAGAATAATGTAACAATTAATGCTAGAACGATAATTACAATTCCAACTACTGTTTTCTTACGGTTGTTCCAAGCCCATTGCTTAATTTCATCCATGTAAGAAGCGTCATCATTGAATTTACCTCCAGAGGCTTCAGTAGTTGCTGCTGATAATTGACGACGAACACCACCAATTGCCAGAATAATTACAACGAACATTAATCCTAAAAGCATCCAAATCCAGCTTGAAGAAGATTCCTCCTCTACTGTTGCGCCTTCAGCGCCAGCAGCAGGCTCACCATCTTTTGGTCCATCAACTTGTGAATCAACCCAGTCAAAGATTGAAGTGATATCTTCCTCACTTAATTCAGGGAACTTATTCATATTGGTTCCTGACCAAGCCATAACTGTTGCAGCATAAGGATCAGCCGCTGCTGCAGCTTCGTAATTATTTACCCATTGGTAAATAGAACCTTCCTTTGCTCCGCCGTCGGACCACTTGTTACGCACCTCAAATAGTTTAGGACCCGTTCCGTCCTTAAAAACTTGGTGACACGTTGCACATTTGGCTTTAAACAAACCTTCACCTTGTGCCTGAGAATTAAAGGTACCAGCTAAAAATAGGAGTGTCAATGCACTCAAGTACCACTTGCTAAGATTTCTAAACATCTGACTACTAGATATTTTCATGTAAAAAACTGTTAGTCCATAGTCAAAAAAACACTTTTTGACGAAAGCAAATTTAGTAGAAATGATGTATTTCATGACAGTTTTATGACAATTTTGAATGGGCCCCATCTAATTTAAATTCATTCTAAATAAGCGTTAATGAATGTTAAAAACAACGACCTTCATCAAATGATAAGATAATCAGTCATTTTAGTACCTAGTTTTGAATTCGGCACACGATTTGAAAGAACAAATTAGTACTTTTACAACTCTGAATTAATTTTACAAAAATGAAAAACTTAATTTGCATCTTAATTTTAATGGCTAGCTCTTCAATTTTTGGGCAAAAAGGCAATATCGAAGTGATAAAGGATGGCAGAATCAATGCCCTTGTTGAAAAGCAAAGTAAGGTAACGCCTCCGGACATCAAGCCGCAAATTGACGGGTTCAGGGTTCAAATCTATTTCGATTCAGAAAAAACAGTAATTAATGACGCTCGAAGTCGTGTAATTGCACGATTTCCAAAAACGGACACATACATTGCGTACAATGCTCCAAATTTCTTTTTAAAAGCTGGAGATTTTAGAACTCGACTTGAGGCTGAAAAATACAAGGCAGAAATTGAAGCAGACTTTCCTACAAGTTTTATAGTCGCTGAAAAAATTTACCTACCTCGTTTAGAAAAAGACGAAGACCAATAAAAACAACTATCACAATTGGGAGCATTTAATCTAGGAAAACGCTACAAGTTATGCAGCAAGGTACTTATTGAAGATCTATTTAAAACTGGAACTACGATTAAGTCTTATCCATTAATTGCCATTTATAATGAAGTAGAGTTTACAGACAGCTCAACTTTTAAAATTGTTTTTTCAGCCCCTAAAAGAACTTTTAGAAAGGCGTATCAGCGAAATAGAATTAAACGGATTTGTAAAGAAGCGGTTCGTTTAAATAAAGCCATTATTGAAACCTACCTTACCGAAAACAATAAACAACTAGCTTTGTTTTTAGTATATTCATCCAAAGATGAACTAAATCATGTTCAGTTGGAAAAAAAAGTAGTAAAATTGTTTAATCAACTAATTAAATCTCTTCATGAGTCTAAGTAATTCTATTTTCAAATCGTTTAAAGGTGGAGTTTTCGCCTTCGTATTATTTATAATTTCCAATTCTTATTCTCAATCGAATGGTTTTGAAGTTGTTCGAAGCTTGGAGCAATTGGACCAGATTTATGAGCATCTAGAAAAATATTACGTGGATGATATCCAAACTGGGAATTTATCTAAAGTGGCGATTGATGCAATGCTAAAAGAATTAGATCCTTATACTGTGTACTATCACGAGTCAAATATTGAAGATTACCAATTAATGACTACTGGTCAATACGGAGGAATTGGCTCTTTAATCCGTAAAAAAGGTGAGTTTGTTTATGTAGCTGAACCATACGAAAATAATCCTGCGCAGGTTGCTGGACTAATTGCAGGTGACAAAATTCTAGCAATTGAAGGTAAATCAATGGTTGGTAAAACAACAGAAGATGTTTCAAATGCACTAAAAGGGCCTAAAGGCACGACTATTAAAGTAGATATAGAAAGATTAAATGGTGATAAAAAATCCATTTCAATAACACGAGATGAGATTAAGCTTCCGGATGTACCTTATTCTGGAATGTTAAACGAATCGACTGGTTATATAAAGTTAAACAGTTTTACTAGAACGGCATCAGCTGATGTAAGAACAGCATTTACAGAATTAAAAGGGAAAGGAATGAAAGAATTAATCCTTGACCTTCGAGGAAACGGTGGTGGATTATTAATAGAAGCTGTACGAATCGTAAACATGTTCGTTCCACGCAATCAATCTGTCGTTACAACACAGGGAAGAATTGAAGAAGAAAATAGAGATTACAAAACTACTGAAGAGCCAATTGATTTAACAATACCATTGGTTGTTTTAGTTGATGAAGGCTCCGCGTCTGCAAGTGAAATTGTCTCTGGTAGCTTACAAGATTTAGATCGAGCTGTTATTGTAGGGACACGTACTTTTGGAAAAGGATTGGTTCAACGAACATACGATTTAGAATATGGTTCTAAAGTTAAATTAACCATCGCAAAGTACTATACTCCTTCAGGGAGATGTGTGCAGCGTTTAGAATATTATGATCGACTTGACGGTGAAGGAGTTGCGGAAATCCCCGATTCCCTGGTTAAAATTTTCAAAACCAAAAATGGTCGTGATGTGATTGACGGTCGTGGAATTGACCCAGATATTGAAGTTGAAGAGAAAGAACTAAGTCGTTTGTCAATTACATTTCTTCAAAACAACTTTTTCTTTGATTATGCGACTGAGTTTTATTACGCCAATCCAAGCATAGATAGCGCAAGTCGTTTCAGATTAAATAATGCCGAGTTTGGTAAGTTTAAGGCGTATATCATGAAGCAAGAATTTGATTATTCAACGGCAACGGAAGAAATGTTGAAAAAGATGAAAGAAGTTGCTGAGGACGAAGGGTTCTTTGAAGACTCTGAAAATGAATACGCTGCTTTAATGGAAAAAGTGACACCTTCAAAAGAACGTGATATTGAGAAATTCAAATCTCAAATTTCCCAAATTCTTGAAAATGAAATTGTTTCTCGCTACTACTATCAAAAGGGGCGTGCCGAACACTCTTTCAGGGAAGATGATTATATCAAAAAGTCATTAGAAGTGTTAAAAGATATTTCCCGTTACAATACTATCTTAAAATAAACTGCGTTTACATCGTTAAACTATTTCTGCGAACATGCTAAACCGGTTATTCGGAAAAAATACTCATTCCTATTTATTGACATTTGGTCTTTGTGTACTCGCTATTGGCGTTCCTCTGAACAAGATCGTGATGTCTTTGGCTATGATGTTTCTATCACTCAACTTTCTGCTTGAAGGTGAATTTAAAACAAAATGGACCAATTTAAAATCCAATACATCCTTCCTATTATTAGCCTTCTTTTTCATTATTCATTTCATTGGTTTAATTTGGACCGATAATTTTGATTATGCGTGGAATGACATTCGAATTAAAATTCCGTTAATTGTAATTCCATTAATACTAATTGCTAAACCTCTAGCTGACAGTAAACATTTGCATTATGTGTTAATTGCTTATGTTTCAAGTACGCTAATCACATCAGTAATTAATTTTGTCCTTTATAATGGTTGGATAGGAAACATTGTTTATAATGACATTCGGGGACTTTCTATTTTCGGATCGCACATTCGATATGCTATAATCGTCACGATGTCAATTGCCATATTACTGAGTTTCTTGAAATACAAAAAATACAGATTACTTATTAGTGTGTTAATTCTGTGGTTAGTATTTTATACCATATACTCTCAAGTTCTATCAGGTTTAATAACGCTATTCGCCTTAATCTCGATTTACAGCATTTACTTGATTTGGAAAAGATGGAAATTGGCTGCGTTTATTACGGTTAGCGTTATTTCCATGAGCTTAATCGCCGCTTTAATTTGGCTTTTTAAGCCAATGCACATTAACAAAGAAGATTATACAAACTTGGACTTGAAAACAACTGAAGGTAATCCATATACTCATGATTTTTCAAAAATAACAGTTGAAACAGGAGAACCCACTTATATATACGTGTGTGAAGAAGAATTACGCAATGAATGGTCTAAACGCTCTTCAATTTCTATTGATAGTCTTGATTTTGTTGGCCAGCATTTAAAACAAACATTAATTCGCTATTTGTCTTCAAAGAATTTAAGAAAAGATGCGAATGGGGTGCGACAATTATCGAAAAGTGAAATTCGAGATATTGAAATGGGGCATGCTAGCACAATAAAGTCAGGAATAATTGCGCGTTTTTACGGCATAAAACATCAATTAAATAACGCCAACACACCAAATAACCATTCAATTTTAGAAAGAATACGCTATTGGAAGGCCGGAATTTCCATCATTAAAGAAAACTGGTTATTTGGAGTCGGGACAGGCGATGTACAGATCGCTTTTAACAAAGAATACAAAGAATCTAAATCACTTTTAGATGTCGAAAATTGGCATAGAGCTCACAATATGTTTTTGACGGTTTTTATCACTTTTGGAATTGGAGGGTTAGTACTTTTTTGCTGGATGATTTCTTACTTTACACTGTTTAATATTCGCAATAATCACCTAGTAGGACTTTTCTTTATTTTGATTGCAGTGGTTTCATTTTTGCCGGAAGACACTTTAGAAACACAATCTGGTGTAACATTTTTTGCTCTTTTTTACGGTTTATATTCCGTATCGTATTCAACCATAAAAAAATCATCTTTAGAAGGTTGAAGTATCCGATTTCCATCCAACATTCTTTGAACTTATGCTGTTACTGAGATAGTCGAACTAAAAAGTGTTACCTTTGCAAAAAACTTCGGAATGCAGTTTGAATTAACAAAGGAATATCTCGACTCACTTGAGTTGGCGATAGAGCAGCAAGACAGAGAATGGATAAGAACAAATGTTCTTGAACTCCATTATGCTGATATTGCTGGTATTATTTGTGAATTGAATCATGAAGATGGCGTCTTCTTGTACGATTTAGCCGACGAATCGGTACAAGGTGATATTCTTATGGAATTGGATGAAGACTTGCGTGAGTTAATGATCAAGTCTTTTTCTACTAAAGAAATCGCTGAACAACTGGAGCTACTTGATTCTGATGATGCCGCGGATTTAATTAGCCACTTTTCTCAAGAAGAAGTTGAAGAAATTATCGCTCAAATTACCGATAGCGAAACAGCCGAGGATATTGTTGACCTTTTAAACTATGAGTCAGACACAGCAGGTGGTTTGATGCAAAAAGAGTTTATTCAAGCAAAAATTGACTGGCCTGTAGATCGATGTGTAGTTGAACTGCGAAAACAAGCAGAAGAAGTTGAAAAAATTCACACGATTTATGTTGTAGACGACAAGAATAAATTACTCGGCTTTCTTTCGTTAAAAAGCCTATTATTTGCAAGTCCAAAAACCAAAATAAAAGATCTTTACCAGGATAAAAATGTAATTTCTGTTAAGACAAGTGCGGACAATGAAGATGTCGCCAAATTGATGGAGAAATATGATTTAGTTTCCATTCCAGTTGTTGATTTACAAAACAAATTGGTAGGTCGAATTACAATTGATGATGTTGTCGATGTCATAATGGATGAGGCTGAAAAAGATTTCCAAATGGCGTCTGGTATTTCTGAAAACATCGAATCAAATTCAAGTGTGTTTCATATGTCACGTGCAAGAATGCCGTGGTTATTAATCGGGTTATTGGGTGGAGTTTTAAGTGCACAAGTGATTTCAGGTTTCGAAGGAGGAATTAGTGCCATTCCCGCTCTTGCATTTTTTATTCCTTTAATTACCGCGATGGGTGGAAATGTTGGAGTACAATCTTCAGCAATCGTTGTACAGTCACTAGCAAGAGGAACCGATCAATTTGGATCCGTATTCAAAAAAATACGAAAAGAGGCCCTCGTAGCTTTATTGAACGGTATTTTATTATCAACTATCATCTTCAGTTTTGCGTATGTTTTTGACAGTCCAACATTAGGGTTTGTTGTAAGTATATCGTTGTTTACAGTTATTATTTTTGCCGCGATTTTTGGTACGTTAATCCCTTTAATGCTGGATAAATACAACATTGATCCCGCGTTAGCAACTGGTCCGTTTATTACAACTTTAAATGACGTCCTTGGATTGTTTATTTATTTGACAATCGGCATTTTAATGTTTGGAATATAAATTCTGTATGAAAAACGTACTATTTCTCGATACCGTTCATCCAATTTTGGAAGATCGTTTAACAGCAAACGGTTACAATTGTATAGATGCTACTCAATTGTCAATTGAGGCAATTCAACCGCTTTTAAACGACGCTTTTGGAATTGTTATTCGTTCACGCTTTAAAATGAGCGCATCTTTTCTCGGCAAATGCAACAATTTAAAATTTATTGCCCGCTCAGGAGCAGGAATGGAAAACATTGACCAACCGTATTGTATTAAAAAAAACATTCAATTATTCAATGCTCCAGAAGGAAACAGAAATGCTGTTGCTGAACATGCCTTAGGAATGCTTTTGGCGCTGTTCAATCAGATGGTGAAGTCTGACAATGAAGTGCGCAATGGAAAATGGGACAGAGAAGGAAACCGAGGAATTGAATTGGATGGAAAGACGGTTGGAATTATCGGTTATGGCAACAACGGTGCTGCTTTTGCTAGAAAATTGAGGGGATTTGATATCCAAGTTTTGGCATACGACAAATACAAGTCAGGATTTGGAAATCAATTTATTAAAGAATCGAGTTTAGAGGACATCTTTAAAAATGCTGATATAATTAGTTTTCACATTCCTCAAAACGAAGAAACGCTGTTGATGGCAGATGATGCGTTCTTCTCAAACTTCAAGAAAAACATATACCTCATCAATTTATCGAGAGGGAAAATCGTTCAAACCTCGGCCCTAGTAAAAGGTTTGAAATCTGGAAAACTACTTGGTGCTTGTTTAGATGTGCTCGAATATGAAAAATCGAGTTTTGAATCCTTTTTTGAGCAAGAGCTGCCAGCAGATTTCAAATATATTTTGGAATCTGACAAAACTATTCTTTCTCCGCATGTTGGCGGCTGGACGAATGAAAGTTATTTTAAACTGAGCGATGTTTTAGCAGATAAGATTTTGAACTATTTCTAACTTACCCTCAACAAATTACCATAAAACAGCTCTTTTCCAGTAGTTGTTTTCATCCATAGCTCTTTAACTTCAAAATTGCGCTTCTTAAAGATACGATAAGCAAGTCGTTCTATTGCATTTCGATCAATCGTTGGTGAATACGTGTTTAGAATTAAGAATCCTTTGTGTCCGACTAACGATGAAGCATTTTTTAATAAATCTTCCAATTTATCTTCCAATTTCCACTTTTCGTTTTTCGCACCAATTCCCCATGCAGGTGGATCCATGATTATTCCCGAATAGTGTTTATTGCGTTTCACTTCACGCTCAGCAAATTTTAAAGCGTCTTCGTGCACCCATTTAATACCTTCCAAATTACTGGATTCCATGTTTTGCTTTGCCCAAGATATAAGCTGCTTAACCGAATCGCAATGAATAACTTCTGAGTTAGTTGACTTTGCACTAACTGAAGCCGCGCCTGTATATGCAAAAAGGTTTAGAAAATTACTATCTGAAGTAAGGTTTTCCTGAATAAAGTCCCAGTTGATTTTTTGTTCCGGAAACAAACCAACATGCTTGAACTTTGTAATTTGCAGGTTGAATGCCAAATCTCCATAATTGATTTTCCATTCTTTAGGGGAATTGGTTTTCAACGCTTTCCATGTGCCTGTTTGTCCACCTTTGGAAATGAATTCCCAATGCGCCAACTTGCGCCACTCATCAAATGGTTTTTCTGATTTAAAATAAGCTTGAACTTCTGGACGAATGGTATAAATATCTCCCCATCGCTCCAACTTTAGACTTCCGCCTGCATCAACCAGTTCGTAATCATCCCAACCCGCTGTGTACAAACGATTATCCGACATACTATCTGCGCGGGGTTTTTCTTCTTCCGCCCATCATTTGCGCCATACGCATTTGGTTTTTAGAAGGAGCAGCAGTCATTTGCTTTTGCATCTGGTTGATTTGCTCTTTCATCATTCCGCCAGTATCCAATTTCTTCGCCTCTGCCAATAACGTCAATGATTCCGTTTTACGCCCAGTTTGAGCACAAATTCCTGCCAAATGCATGCGTGCAACAGCATTATCTTGACTTGTTCTTAATCCCATCGAAATGGCTTTACGTAATAATTCCTCACTTTTCGCAAAACCCAGTTCTTGTGTTCCCAACACAGCTTTAAGAAACAAAACATAAGCATGTTGTTTTTTTGGTAAAAACTGAGGAGCTGAAATCTTATTAATTTGATTTTTTGCTTTTTCAGTATCCCCCATTCTCATCGCGTTTAACGCCATGATCATTCGTTCATTTCTAAAGAATGAGAAACCAATAATAACATCTAAAAGAATCATCATGATTCCCCAACCCCAATATCCGTTATAGAAAAGTGCTACCGTAAAAAATAAAGAAGCTGCAGCTACTGAGCAGCGAATAATAAAATTGATCATACTTATTTAATTGTTGCTATACATTTTAACTCTATCGCGATTGGTGTTGGTAAAGAATTAATCTCAACCGTTGTGCGACATGGTAAATTATCTTTGAAATATTCTGCGTAAATCTTGTTGTATGTATGAAAATCTCGTTTCATATTTACTAAAAATACAGTTACATCAACCAGTTGATCCCAGCTTGAACCCGATTCTTCCAAAATTATACGTACGTTATCAAATACACTTCGACACTGTGCTTCAAAGTCGAAGGAGATGAAGTTGCCATTTTTATCCAATTCCAATCCTGGTACAGCGGAATCTGTTGCATCTGAACCTGCTGTTCGGGGACCTACACCTGAAAGAAAAAGTAAATCACCTACTTTTCTAGCGTGCGGATATAATCCAACTGGTTTTGGCGCTTTCGTTGTGGAAATTCGTTGATCGTCTGACATTCGTTCCTGTTTTGGTGCAAAGATAGTAAATTAGATAAAATTACTATCCCACCGAAGGACAAAAGACATCTTCTTCAATACTGAAATCCACGTTCCATTCATTTTTGCGTTACGCGATATAAAACTTCGGACTAAAAACAAGTCATTTTTTGGAATTTGTCTCCCAAACTTCAATGTATTCGTTTGCATTACGCGGATTTAATTTACGTAGCAAAACATCAATCATACTCGGAGAGCATTTCGCTTTCAAAGTCATTTTTGGATAAATCGTTTTGTACTCTGCAATTCGTTCCGCTAATTTTTCTTCAGCGAAGAAGTAGATATAATCGTATTCATATCCATCAAAAACAGTTAAACTCAATGTAGAATCTGTTCTTTCAATAAATGTTGTATTCCAGTTTCCACAATAAAAACGAGGCAACATTGAAGTGTGAACATTCGCTGAACCTTCACATAATATTACGTTTTCCTTTTTACTATTATTATGTATCGCATACATAGATTCAACACGCGACTTTTTAGAATATGTGGTTGTAGCAAATAGCAACAATGGTATATTCAGCACCCAAAATGCTATCCATGAAAACTTCCAAAGCCGTTCTTTCATCGTGGAATTTTTGAACAAATCATACCCAATTACGCCTAAAATTATGAAGAAGGGTAAAATCGTTAATACAAACCGCTCTTGACGATTCGGATAAAGCGTATGGAATAAAATAAAAATAAACGTTGGTAAAAAAATGAGGAAGTATTTTTTCCATGATTTAAAAAATCCTACCATCATTAATGCACCCAAAGGAAAAAGCATACTTCCTGCTAAAACCATAAAATACATGAAGTAGTTTGTGTTGGGCATGTATTCAGTCCCTTGATTCATATTGTAAACAATATAACCCAACATTTCAGCGAAGGGATAACCCCAAATAAGAAAATCCACAAGCCCCTGCGTGATCAGAAAAACGATTAATATTCCTGCGCAAAAAAGAAGAAATGGTTTCCATTTCCATTGGAAAAAATAACAAGCAGCGGCACCAATTGCAAAAACACCAATTTGATATCGAAAAGAAACAGCAAAACCGATTAGTATTCCTGCCCATAAAAAATCCAACCCCTTTCTTTCTCGAATTAAGTACCAAAAACCTAAAACGAGTATAGGCATTGCAGCAATTTCCACAATATTTCTAACAGAAAGTATTGGAAATAACCACGACAAAGCTATTAACCATCCTACTCGCATCGCATTTTCCTCCGATGAGAATTTTCGTGTTATTTTGATGCCATAAATGACAACAATCATTGATAAAGCCGCGTGAATTAAACGATTGAAAAACATAAGCGTTTTTGGATCTACAATTCCCAAAAACTTCATAAACAGAAAATAAATATAGTTTAATCCAACATAGCTAAAACTATGCCCATCTGGACCTGTATTTCCTTCTGTCCATGGTAACCAATTATTATAATCGTAGCCATCAACCCATGAAGATGCAGCTTCAATAATTAAAAAATGATCATCGTGCATTCCATAACCTTGAGAAAAAATTACAGCAATCAATCTAACCACAACGGCTCCAAAAATAACCCACTTAAATCGCATCCAATTTATGCTCGACTCCATATCTGCTTTGGTTTGAAATTCAAAAATAGTATAAAATATGTTACCTCTTAAAATTGAAATTCTTGGCGTGTTATTTGTATTTATGAATTCCATAATTTTGTACTATGAAATGGAATCTATTTATTGCTTGTGTCCTTATTGTTTTTAGTTTTTCAAGTTGCATTGAAATTCTAGATGACTTAACATTAAATAATGATGGTTCCGGAACCTTTAAGTATTCAATCAACTTAAGTTCTAGTAAGGTAAAAGTGAATTCTCTACTGGCACTAGATAGTTTAGATGGCAAAAAAGTACCCTCTATTGATGATATTTCATTGAAAATAAAAGAAGTTGTTTCACAATTAAAAGAATCAAATGGAATCAGTAATGTTCAAATGGAATCAAACTATACCGATTTCATTTTCAAAATTCAATTTGACTTCAGTTCGCTGAAAAACCTTCAAGAAGCCGTGGTATCAATTGTAAAGTCCGAATCAAAAGGTACCAATTATAAAGAAATAGAATCGCGCTGGCTTACTTTCGATGATGATAAATTAGTCCGTTCAATTCCACAAATCACAATTGAAAAAGCCAATCAATTTAAAAAGGAAGATGCGGATTTACTTCGTTTAGGCAGTTATACATCCATTACTCGTTTTGAAAGGGACGTAGTTTCATTTGAAAATTCTGATGCGAAACAAGCAAAAAACAATAGAGCTGTGATGTTGCGCGCAAACGCCTATAGTTTGACTCAGAACCCAAGTCTTTTGGACAATACTATTTATCTAGTAAAAGAACAATAACACCGTTCATTTTTGTATTTTTGTTGGACACTTCGCATTCCTTTTTATGCGTATAATATTGAACTATGCAAATTAAATTCATTTTTACATTTCTATTATTTACATCAATTGTTTTTGGACAAAACTCTGAAAACCTTGTTCCAAAAGATGCGGCTTCTGTTTTCAGCATCAATAACATAAGCTTGTTTCAAAAAATCTCTTTGGATGAATTGATTAAATACGAATTTATGGAAGAAGTGCAACAAGAGTTATTTGACGGTTCTACCTCTGGAAAAACGTTGAAAGATACTGGATTTGATTTCAATCAAAAATTCAATGTTTTTTATGGAAACGGTGACGATTATGAAGTTTCTGGTTTTACTTTCGGGATAACAGATAAAGCCAAACTATTTGACGTTTTTGACGACTTTCAACCGATGGAAAGTGAATATCCAGGAGTAGAATTTTATGTTTCGTATTTTAATCGAATTGCCATTAAAGGAAACGCTGGAATACTTTATCGCGTTACACCAAATGATCGTTTTGTAAACGATATTACTGATTCCGTTTGGTATGCCAATGGAAACGAATATCCATGGTATAACGATTATTATGATGGAATTGACTGGAATGAGTTTGATTACGAGGAAGCAGAAGAGATTGAATTTTTTGATGAAATGGAAATTGAAGAAAACACTTCAAATCCGATTGACATTGAAGACGAAGAACTCCCAGCTGCTACCGAAGACCCAACTGAAAAAACATATTATGAATTCAGAGATTCCATTGAATTAATGCTTCAATTGCAATTTTTGAAAAAAGTCAACGATGAATTATTCTTGCAAGGCATTAACTTAATGTCGAGTGACAATCGATTTGCAACAAGATTAAGCAATACTGCTGAAGGAACTTTTTATATAGATAATTCGAGAACAATTCGTAAAGATTATGATATCCGTTATATGCGATTACATTATCCTTCACTGTATAACGATTTGTATGAAGTTTACAAAGACAACTTGATCACGGGAGAATTGACCATTACCACGAATTCTGTTGAAATGCACATGGATGCAAACTATGGTGATAAGTTAGGTTCAATTTACGAGAAGTTAACAGACACGAAATTTGATAAAAATTTCTTTAAATACGTTCACAAAGACAATAGTGGGTTTTTTACTTACCGCGTTAATTTGAGAGCAGCTTATGAACAAGCGTATGATGTTATTGTTCCAATTCTCGAGCGAGAAGCGGAAAACACAAATGACATGTCGTACAGTTTATTGGTATTGGAAATCATGGACGAATTTCTAAATAAAGATGCCATTTTTGATACTTACAAAGGTGGAATGTTTGCTTCATATAGTGGAATTAAAAAGGTAAAAACAAAGAAAGTTGTGTTTGATTACGACGAGGAAACATTCGAGTACACTGAACAAACTGTTGAAGCGGAAGAAGACATGCCAATATTCACAACTGGCTTTTCTACAGATCGTTCTGATATTGCTTCAAAGCTTCTTGCGCGAATTTGTAAAATTTCGCCAAACTGGACAAAACATGCCAATTATATCGAAATTGAGAATGGAATGTTAAACTCAGCATCTTTATACCTTATAGTAAATGAAGGCATTTTTATTATTACTAATGATGAGCAATTAGCAATAAATAATCCAAAGGGATTCGGTGCTAACGCATTATCAAAAACTATTCAAAAGAAAGCGCTGAAAAGCGGAGTTTCGTATGCTTATATTGATCTTGGAAAAGCAATTGAAACGCTTCCAAAAAACTTATTTAGTGACAGAGAAAATCAGTTAATTGATGTTACGCGAGGAAAAACCGGTTCGCTTGAGTTTACTTCATCCGGAACCTCTCGCAATAAAACTTCGTTCAATCTTACTTATAATTTTGAAGGAGAATATGATAACTCTGGAACATACATTTTGGACTTGATCAATAGTTTGTACGTAATCGCTAAATAGTGAACACAGAATGTTTCGGAATCTTTTTTTAATTTCAGTTCTTGCCGCAGCATTAGCTACAATTCTTTATTTTAAACCTTGGATTACAGAAGATTCACTTCCTCCAAGAGTTTATGACAGGTTGCCTGATGCAGATATAATTGGACAATCTGACATTCTTGATTTATCGCGCTCATTGTCTAAAACAATGTTCTATTATAAAATTCCATTTCGAGATTTTCTTTCACCGGACTTCCTGTTAAGTCAAGGCAAAAATTACGGCCTAAATTTTCAAGAGTCCGTTTACTTCTTTGCCAATGAAAAAAATAAGGAATTAGAAGACTGGGGGGCAATCGCCCACCTTAGAGATAGCAGTAAAATTCAGGCAGGAATCGTGTACTTAAAAAAGTTTACCAGTGTATCTGAAATCACTTATCTCAATACCAAAGTGTATCGAATTGAAGCGTCAGATATATCGATTGTTTATGGTGAAGATTGGATTTTTGTTTACCAAGGAAAGAATTATAAAAAACGCATAGAAGGAGTGCTTACAGCGAAACGGAATGAAATCTCTCCCAAATGGCGCATTTTCTTTAACAAAAAAGTGCCCGAGCATCGTCCGTTATTTGCGCAACTGCATTTAAAAGAATTGAAAGATTTTGGAATAGAATCAACTGAAGTTTCCATGTCAAATGATTCTACCCATTTTTATTTTCATACAGTTATAACGCAGCTCGATTCATTGTCATTTCAATTGCGCAGTACGGGCAAAGCTTATGAAAAACAAACTTTCACCAAAAACCTGATCAATTTACACTTTAACATTGATCGACTTAAACAAAATGAAAAAGATCCAATATCGATAATTCTGAATAAACTCGGGCGTAAAATAAATTTCCCCACAAACCAGTTTTTAAATGCTTGGGATGGAGATATTTCGTATCGTCAAGGTGGTTTTCAAACTATTAAAGAAGAGTATATCACGTCCGAATTGGATGAAAATTTTGAAGTTACCGACGTTGTTAGTTATAAAGATGTTAAAGTAGCTGGATTCGATCTTTTCATATCCATGAAAGATAAAAAACACTCCTTTTTATCTAATTTGATTTCAAAAGGACTTATCACTCAAAGTGATAGTAAATACCGATTTCTCTATTCTACACCATTTCACATTAAAAAGAATGCAGAAGGCCTAATTTTTCATACAAGCAATTATTTACCTCGCTTAAAACAAGATTCAATCAGTCGAGTTACTTGGACATTTAATTATACGCCAATTGAATTTTTCATTGATTCAACAAAAACAAAGGCTGTTTATGGAAGAGTTCAAGTTCCGGTTCAACGATTTATTTCGGATTACATTCCTTCGAACTAATAAAATCGGAAAACTTTTAAGTTCGGTCTTTCCTTTTTTACAACCGAAAACAATGCCATTTAACATTAGATTGTCAATAACTACAATTTAAATTCGGTCGAAAGTCTTTCAATTAAAACTAAATTGAAAGGAAAAATCGACTATGCCGAAAAAGAAGAAAATTTTTGTTTTAGACACATCTGTATTATTACACGATCATCAGTCAATTACCACATTCAAAAACAACGATGTAGCAATTCCGATAACTGTTCTGGAAGAGTTAGATAATTTTAAAATTGGTAATGATACAAAAAACTTTTCTGCTCGAGAGGTTATCCGTTTTATCGATAAAATTTCACTTAATTCAAGCCTTCAGGAATGGATTTCCCTAGGTAAAGAAATGGGGAGATTTAAAATCGTTCTTGCGGAAAATCCAGACGGTTTGAACGCTGAAAGCGTGTACGCTCGAGGTAAAAATGACCATAAAATCATAAATGCAGCACTTTATCTTAAGGAAGTTGAAACGAAGTTCGATGTTATTTTGGTTACCAAGGACATCAATTTAAGAATTAAAGCTAAAGCCCTTGGAATCCAGGCAGAAGATTATAAAACTGGCAAGGTAGATAATGAAGTTGCGAAAAATTCAAGTGTTGTTACGATTGAAAATGTAGATTCTGAAAAAATACGTCAAATATTTACCAAGGGTCGAATTGAAGAAGAGGGCGTTTTGGGCACACATAAAATTGCGAATGGATATTATATTCTAAAAAATGGTAAAACGTCTTCACTAGCAGTTTACAATCCACATTTAGATCAAATTGAACGCATTGAAAAGGAATTTGTCTACGGCATCAAACCAAAAAATGCAGAGCAAGCTTTTGCATTGAATGCTTTGTTAAACGACAACGTGAAACTTGTAGCGTTACAAGGTGTTGCCGGAACTGGAAAAACATTGTTAGCATTAGCGTCCGCATTGGAGCAAAGCAAAAAGTACCAACAAATAATATTGGCTCGACCAATAGTTCCTCTATCGAATAAAGAAATCGGTTTTCTTCCTGGGGACGCCAATGATAAAATCGGCCCATACATGGAACCTTTGTGGGATAATTTGAAGTTTATCAAATCACAATTCGGTGAAAATGAAAAAAAACACAAAGCAATTCTTGAATTAGAAGAAAGTGGTAAAATTGTGATAGCACCTTTGGCCTTTATTAGAGGAAGAAGTTTATCGAACATTATATTCATTGTAGATGAAGCTCAAAACCTTACTCCACACGAAGTAAAAACAATTATCACCCGCGCAGGTGAAAACACCAAAATAATTTTTACTGGTGATATAAATCAAATTGACACACCATATCTTGATGAACATAGTAATGGTCTGGCCTATTTGGTTGATCGTTTGAATGGTCAACAGCTATTTGCTCACGTGAAATTAGAAAAAGGAGAACGATCGGAGCTTGCAAACTTAGCCAACGATTTGTTATAGCAAATTATTATTTCGAGTCAGTTCCATCAAAAAATAAACGCCCATTGATCCATTCGGCATCAAGAGTTGCATTCTTTTTTTTATAGAATTCGATTGCCGGTTTATTCCATCCGAGAACCTGCCAATCCATCCTTGCGTAACCACGCTCCTTAGCAACATTTACAACGCATTCAAAAAGTTTTGACCCAATTCCAGTTTGTCGATAGTCTTCAAGCACGAATAAGTCTTCTAAATAGATGCAAGGACCTTTCCACGTTGAATACGATGTGTAATAAATAGTAAATGCTTTAACTTCACCGTTATGCTCTGCAACAAGTGCCTCACAAAACTTTCCGATGAATAAATCGTGGTGTAACTTTTCTTCTGTTGTATCTACTTGATCTGGTTCGTTTTCATAAACAGCTAAGCCGATGATAAGATCTAAAATTGATGATACATCTTTAGGTTCTGCACTTCGAATAATCATTAGTTAACTCCAGCTAAGTTGAAACGCAATTTAAGTCCTGCATTGATATTACCAGTTGGATAAGACGTTGCAATTTTCGGAGTATTCAACGTTTGATCATAATACAACATCAGTGTAACAAACTTGGTAACGTTATAATCTGCAGACGCCTTAATCGAAATCACCTTTTGTCCAGCAGTAGCTTGATTTGAGTTCTCAACGACTTTACGAATTACCGTTAAATTATCTCTAAAAGAGAAATCAAAACGCAGATTCACTGGACTCGCTTCAATTTTTTTAATCGGTAATTTGACTTTATTGAACTTATAGCCTACTCCAATAACGAATTCCTCCCCTAAAATCTCTGTAACTTGATTATTATTCAAAGAAAGAGTGGCGTTTCTATCCTTTTTGTATTCAAATTTTGTGATTAACCCTTGACCTTTGATATTCCATGTTGCGTCAAATCCAATAAGAGGTCCAAACCGCTCAGAAACAACAATGTTTTGAACTTGCATTCCTGAAATAAAGTTATTATTCAAATCACGCGCAATTGGATCACCATTACTATCGAATTCTGCATTCAAGTTTGTTTGCATTCCTGAAACACTAACCGTTGATGTGTAAGCATGTCTTAACACAAAGTTTCGAAGAATTTTCTTCATGAATTCGAAATTCTTTAAGCCATTATAATTGATTGACCAGTTTGGCAGTGGTAGATTTTTAATTGGATTAATATTTTTATCACTTATGCCTCTATTTGTATATGACGTTAAAAAGGCGCCCATTACAACTTCTTGTTGCGCTCCGCCGTATCCACTGTGATAACCTGATGTTTGTAATGCCGAATTCGAGTGTTGTTCACCCAATGAACGAGAAACATCCTTTCTATTCGTAAGCATTTTATCAAAAGTAGCGGACTGATATTCATTACCCAATTTAACAAATGCCGAACCTATTGAAACGTTTGAATATGTAAGTGTCGACGTTTCGACACGACTTTGACTTTCATAAGCACTTGATAAAGGGTTCCATCTATAGAATTCTCCCGTATTGGTTCCAAAACTTTTGGTCGCCGACAATTCAATTGAAAGATCCTTCAATGGTTCTAAACTTGCTCTTAGGTTGATGTTTTTGGAGTGCGTATTTGTGTACTGTCTATTTAAATTTTCGTTTTGTACTAACCATCCGTTGTCACGAGCGTCTTCCGCTACATTATATCCAGTTTCATTCCCCCAAATATCGTAACGCTGTTTACCAAAGATAAAACCACCCATTTGAGTATTAAAACTTGGATTGAAACCGAGTACACTCGTGCTTTGATTATATCCCGGTAATAATGTACCATCTGTTTGAGTGTAAGTCCCTGAAATATTTCTAACAGTCATTGCCAAGCGCGCAATAAAACCTAAAGCAGGATGTACTTTTCCGTTTCGTTTTTTCTTTCGAGCTTCTTTTCTTTCTTTACGCTTCTTCTTTCTTTCGGCCTTTCTCTTTTCCTTCTCGGTCATTTCCGATTCAGGCTTTTCTGGCTCAACTTCGGCTTCCTTTGGTTTGTCAGGAGCATCTCCACCCGTTGCAGCACCTCGCGTTGAAACTTTATCACGAACTCCTGCTCGACCACCCCCGTTCACTTTTTTCAAGAACGGCACTTTATTGTAAAGATTGGTGAAATTTAACTGAGCAGTACCATTTATATTTCTACTGTTCTGAATAGTATTTCCGAACTCATCCTGACCTAAAGGCGCACGTTGCCAATTGTAATTTGCCGAATATTTAATATTAGCACTTACCCAATCTAATGCTGGAATTTTATCCAATGGAAGCGTATAATTAATTGTATAATTATGTGTGTAATCCATGGTTTGACCTAAAGTTCCAATTTGAGAAGAAATTGAATCTTTAAACTCTCGATAACCATCTGGATTCTCCTTTCTATCAACCGCGTGATTTCCTTCTTCAAAAATCGATTGATTAGTTGCAGTAAAGTTGAACTTTAACTTTTTAGTAATGTCATACGCCAGACTATAATTCCTATTCCAATTAAAGCGCTTAATGTAAACCGGTTCGAACTCGTAATCTGGTACTATATTATTCTTTACTTGACGTTCGTTGTAACTTCTTAATAAATCAGTGCCAAATCCTATGCTTTTAGGCATTAAATAAAAATTAATGTCTCTTATTAAGGCCCACCAATTGGACTTTTTCATGAATTTCACTTTTTCAAAAGGAGTAATCGGTTTAGAAGAAAAAGAATAATCATAATTCAGACCACCATTCCACACTTTTGTTCGATCGTATTTTGTGTTAAAGTCACGCGAATACGTTTCCGAAAACGAATAATTCGCGGCCCAATTTGACAAACGCCAAAATCGGGGTTTTGCGCCTGCTTTCATCCCAACTCTCACATTCGTGAAATTATATGATTTTCGTTCCGTGAAATCTTGTCCGTCCTTTGCTCTATCTTTTCTAATTTGAGCATCTTCGTAGTCCTTTAATTTTATATCGGGATTGTATGGATCATACTCTGGGTTAATTATACCTAAAGAATATCCATAAAAGAAAGGTAAGGATACTTTGGCTCTTTTTCCGAAGAATTGACCGAGTTGAACATTTGCATTCATATCGAATCCAATTTGTTCATTTCGTTGGCGATCTTGCACTCTACTTTCAACAGAACCCCAATTTATTCCAGAATAATTTCCAGATACATTCAAATTAGCAAAATCCGCGAATTGAACTTGCATTTGAGCTGTTGCTGCAGAACCTCCTTCACTAACAAAATCTGTGAGGCGCAATTCATTTACCCAAACAATTGCACATTTTTCCTGCCCATCTTCATTCCAACTATCCAGGGTGTGCTTTTCCTTGTGTGGATTTCGAATACCAATCATCAACGTTTTAATTCCCTGTAAATTAGGACTTCCCTTTACACGAATTATTCTATCTGCATTTTCTGGGTCCAACTCAGAGTACTCCACAACATAAGACGCTACCGTTGATCCATTTGATATCTCTGCGTTCCGTTTTCTTTTCAGGGCCAAAAGGTGATCGAAAACAATTTCTACAAAATTTTCTTCTGGCCAAATATCTGTATCGACACTTGAACCCCATGCCGTCGTTTTTAATGGAATTTCGTATTCGTAATAATTGTCTTTAAAATCTGTTCCTAAACGAACAAATAAAGATAAATCGTCATCATTTAATTCAATAGCCTGATCTACTTCCTCAGCATGAACAAACATTTTTAATTTTTTATATGCTCGAACATCAAATTGCACATTTCTATATGCCGCACGTGCATCTCCATCACCTAAATTACATACCTCTAGACTTAGCGATTGTTCGTTTAGCAATCGTTGATATGTTTGTGAAGGATCTGTTTCCTGAATAATTCCTGGAGGAACTTTATATTCAACAGGTGTTCTTTTATCGTTTTCTTGAATATTAACTGCTCCAATATTGAAAGTTGTAAGGTTAGGATCAACAGTTACCCCCTCACCTGGTTGAGTTAAGTCTTCATAAAACTTTCGCCATTCACCACGAATAAATTCCAATCGAGCAAAACGCAGAAGAACCTCTTCATCAAAATCTTTTAAGAACATCCGCATAAAACGAATTGACCTAAAATCATTAATTCCGTTAACCTTTCTTTCAAAATCGCGCACTGGCACCTTAAATTGATACCACATCTCCACATCTCCGTTTCCTTTATTGTACGGCTGAACACTTGTAATAAAATTCTTCCCAACCTGCATATCACCAGGACGTAAACTTATTTTGTACTGGAAATAGCTTTCTGTTTCTGAGAGGTTATTGTCCTGATTAATATCTTCAACATCTGGTGCACTAGTAGCTAAATTTGGATAACCATCTGAATTCGCTGTATCAGACATTTCTGGAGTAGGTGAATTACCTTCCATTCCATTAAATTTCTTGTAGCGTTCCAAGATTGTCCTTTGCTCAGAATCGTATACGTCATCTCTGTAATAACTATAGTCATCAGACGAAGGATCCGCAATCATTTTCGCTTTTGCGGCAGCAGTCAACGTTGGATTTGTTTGAACCCAGTTCACATAAGCTGCATAATGTTCCCTCTCTTGTGCGTTGTTCCATCCGTCCAAACCAACATCTTGATTAACCCTCGAGCTAGGCTCGTTGTCAAAAGCATTAACTACAATTTGTTGGGTAGAAACTCTAGCCCATAGAGTTGTATCAAGATCATCAACTAATGAAGTTCCTGAAGGCGGAAGTCCATTTTCAAAACTTTTACGTGAATCTGGAAGAATATCTTCAGACACGTTTCCAAGATTAAAATACAAATCACCACCGTTATGAGTTGAATTCGGATCAACATTTTCAGCATCACCATTAAATGGGTCTAACATCCAAAATTGAATGTACTCTATATTCGATTCTTCAAAATTAGTCGTGGAAAGCGCTCGCATTATTCCCCCCCAACGATTTTCTGGGTTGGTAAATGTTCCATCTGGGTTGACAGAATTCGTAATGTCGTAATTGTACATCCCTCGCTCTTTCGGATAATAAGCAAGATCCAAAACTGATACGTTTGTAATAGAACCATACTGAGGGTCCCAATTTGGCCAGATATCCTTTTGATTTACAGATCTCATTCGACTGTCTGCCAACTGTTCAGGGCTGTTAATAATGTGCTCAGGAGTTAAATTGCTGCTTTGATAAAACAAAGGATCAATTACGTACCACGCCAACTTAGAACGCTTAGCGCCTGCAGTTAAATCCTGAACACCAGCTTCTGGGAATAAATCCGGTTGACCCTGCGGAACTGTAGCCAAACGCCACGACGAAACTGACTTCAAATCAATTGCACTTTGTGCACCTTCAAAATCGTCAATATATGAAGTACCATCTTTACTAATAGCTCGAGGAGTCCCTGGAATCAAATGCGCAAACTCTCCATTCAAAGAAAATGTCGATTTCTCCTTTGTTGAGATGATAGGCAACATATCAACTAGTTTCGTTAGAAATGGAACCTCAGTTCTATATTGGAAATCAAATCCAACTATATTATTCTTAAACGGTTCACTTCCGTAATCTACTTTTTGAGTGACGGGACGTTCTTGCATTCGCATCCACGTTCCCGCAATATTTAGCTTCGTACCAAACTTATGGGCGACTCGTGCTCCAAAAAGGGATTTGGACTGAAATCCAAACACTGAATTACTTTCAACTGATATTTTGATTGGTGTATTGGACTCTAAAATTCCAGTATTTAAAATCTTAACTCGTCCGAGGTTATAATCTACCGTATAATCAACACCTTCGGTTAACTTAATTCCTCCAGCGGTAACAGATACAGCTCCTTCAGGTACATTCAAAGCATTTAAAGGAATATCCGAACTTATTGAAGACTGATATTCACCCTTAAAGCTAAATCTATTCTTACTAGGAATTTGTTGCGCCGCTGTTTTTGTAGAATCATATAGCTCGGTATATGCAATTTGCTTAATAATAACTGGAGAAACTCCTGCTGCCGCAAGTTTATCGGACAATGTTTTTCCAAAAGGTTCGACAGTTGAAAAATAAACGCGACCATTTCTTGTATTTATAGTACCTCCGTTTTCTGCTCGGTTGCCATTAAATTGAATTGGAACAAAATCAAAAGAACCATCTGAAAACGGCTGATTTGACACGTTGATTTTATCCATTTCCAATAACGTAACTAATTGCTTATCCGAAATTCCAGTAACATTGGGACCTAAATTTTCAGCAGGCATAAATGGAACTGCCAATGATGTCGCTGGATTGTTATACAACAGATCCAATCTAAAACCTTGTTGGTCCACTTGATAAGCTCCAATTGAATAAACGTTTTTCATCATCAAATCCCACAATTTGTTCTGCGGATTGATAATTGTTGGCTTCAATAATTTCAAAATTAACGCTTCTTGTCCCGCTATACCATCTGTTGAAAATTCACCAACCTGAAATGTTTCTCCTCTGTACGTATACTCATATGCTACAGCTAAAACCTCATCATTATTCAATGGTTGATTCAAGGAAATAAATCCCAATTGCGCATTGTATGAAAATTCCTGATCACCAAGCTTTCGAGCATTTTGTACTTTTTCGTAATCAAATGCTTGTTGAAATGGCCCTGGAGTTGTACCCTGTGAACTTAAAACAGAAACGGCATTCACAAATCCTCGAACCAAAGGTTGTCCAGAAGCCCAGGAATACAGTCCATTCGCGTCATTATCAGGTAGTTCACTAGCGGCGAGCGACCCAGGATTTCCTTGAATGTTTTGTGGCAAGGCTTCACCTAAATCCGTGAAGGCAATTATATTTCTTGTGTTGTCAGTATTGTTGGTTCTATTTGTCAACCAAACCTCCATACGAGTAATGTTAACAGTTGTATTGACAATTGGTAACGTGGCCATACTCTGATCATAATGATCATGGTGATATAAATTGACGAAATAGTGCTTATTCACCTCGTAATTATCTGCACTTAGTTCAAATTCTTGTACTTGCGCTTTCCCTGTTATATTGATTTCATCTCGTTTTCCTTTTGAAGATGCGGCGATCAAATCTACAGTAGTATTTCCAAATTTTAATTGAGTAGTAGCACCGAACAAAGTCTGAGATCCTTGAATCAAGGAAGTAGGTAAGGCCATCGAAACATTACCTAATTCAATTTTTTGGATAATTTGATCTTCATCTCCTGCGTATTGTAACTTGGTTATATTATCGAAATCAAACGCAGCTTGCGTATTATAACTTACTCCAAGCTTTAAACGAGTTCCAATTTCACCAACTAAATTTAGATTAATTTGCTGATCAAAATCGAAACGCGTAATCTTCCTTTGCTTAACTGGAATTAAAGGGTTGTCATATCTTGAGGAGTTTACACCCAATGACAATTCAACAGTACCTTGCGGACGAATGGTTATTTGATCAGAACCGAAAAAGCTCTCGAACAATTTACTTCCAATTTTAATTGGAAACTCCATTGGCTGATTTTCAGCAGTTTGTTCGTCAATTTTATCTTTCCAATTGTCCTGCATTGATTTTTTGCGCTCATACTCAAGGTACTCATCCAATGTCATCATTGAAGGGTTACGATAATTCAGACCAGTATTGCCTATAGTTTCTTTAAAAACATACGTTCCTGTAACAGGGTCATAAACAATAGTCTGATTTACACCTGTTGGATCTCCCAAGTCAAAACTTTGAGGTGTAGTCAACGTAGGATCTGTATTGTTTTCTATAGGAAACACCAAAGTAGAGTCCTGACTTATAGCGAACGTTGTGGTTAAAAGAAAAAATATTAGTATGAATCTCATATGTAGCAATCCAGCAAGCTGCAAAATTATAAAATTTTCAATGCATCCTTAATTAACTTTTCGACAGAATCTTCACCTGTGCTAACTTTATCAATTGCTTTTTCAGCAGTTTTCTTATCGAAACCTAAGGATACCAATGCAGTTAACGCATCAGATTGATTTGTATTGCCCACATTGAAAATATTTTCAGTTGAAAATGCCATTTTTAACATTTTATCCTTCAAATCAACAATAACACGCTGTGCGGTCTTCGCTCCAATACCTTTAATTCCTTGAATGGTTTTTACATCTTCGTTTTGGATGGCGGATGCTATTTCTTCTGGGACAAGAGAAGAAAGCATTATCATAGCTGTATTAGGCCCAATTCCGGAAACTGAGATTAAATGGTTAAACATTTCACGTTCAATTTTCTCCGCAAATCCATATAATATTTGTGCATCCTCCCTTACAATGAACTTAGTAAATAATCGCAGTTTATTCTCCTTTGGAAGTGCACTAAATGTATTGAGTGAGATTTTCACTTCGTAACCAACTCCACCACAATCTACAATTAATTCTGTGGGGCTTTTTTCAATTATATCACCGTAAAGTTGTCCGATCATTTCTACTTGTTTTGTGCGTCAACAACAGCGACTTTTACCATATTAATTATTTCACGGACTGTGGAACCCATTTGTAAAACATGAATCGATTTACTAAGTCCAACCAATACAGGTCCAATTGCATCTCCTTCCGTGATTTCTTGTAATAACTTGTATGCAATATTTCCAGACGAAAGATTTGGAAAAATTAGGGTGTTTACTTTTTTATTAGAAAGCGTGGAAAAAGAAAAGTTTTCATCCATTAAAGCGTTGTTCAGAGCAAAGTTTGCTTGAACTTCTCCGTCCACAATAAGGTTTGGGTCTTGTTCATGTAATATCCGAGTTGCTTCTGCCATTTTTTCTGCATCCTCTCCAATTGAAGATCCAAAATTCGAATAACTCAATAGTGCCACACGCGGTGTTACTTTAAATTTACGAATGGTTTTCGCTACATTAGAAGTAATCTCAGCAATATCCTTGGCAGTTGGATTTAAATTGATCGTAGTATCAGCTAAAAACAAAGGCCCGCGTTTGGTATTCAAAATATACATTCCAGCCACCTTTGTCATTCCTTTTTGAACTCCAACAGTCTGAATGGCAGGACGAACAACATCTCTATAATTTCTCGTAATTCCTGAAATCATTGCATCAGCATCTCCGGACTCAACCATCATAGCGCCAAAGTGGTTTCTTTCTCGCATCAGCTGAATGGCTTCAAATTCAGTTACACCTTTCCTTTTTCGTTTTTCAAAAAACTGCAGTCCAAACGCCTTTCTTCTATCTACCTCTTCATCTGACTTAGGGTCAATAATTTCAACATCTTGAAACTCGATGCTATATTCATGAATGAGAGCTTCAATTAAAGATCTTTTACCAAGTAAGATTGGATAAGCTACGCCTTCTTCCCATGCAGTTTGAGCAGCTTTCAAAATTTTAATATTATCAGCCTCTGCAAATACAACACGTTTCGGAGAACGCTGTGCTTTTTCAGTTATGTTACGAATCAACTTATTATCCAAACCTAAACGGTTTTTCAATTCCATTTCATAAACATCCCAATCTTCAATTGGATTCTTCGCAACACCAGAGTCCATAGCCGCTTTTGCGACTGCTGGAGCAACATAATAAATCAATCGCGGGTCCAAAGGTTTTGGGATGAATTGTTCACGTCCAAAAGAAATATTCTTTTCTCCATACGCTTCAATTACCTCTTCAGGTATAGTTTCTTTTGCCAATGAAGAAATTGCACGAACAGCAGCTAATTTCATTTCTTCATTAATCGTTGTTGCTCGAACATCTAACGCTCCTCTAAAAATAAAAGGGAAGCCAAGCACATTGTTAACTTGATTAGGATGATCTGACCGACCCGTTGCCATAATGATGTCTTTTCGGGCAGACGTTGCGTCCTTATATGAAATTTCTGGTTCAGGGTTCGCCAAGGCAAAAACAATAGGATCTTTTGCCATTTGCTGAATCATTTCTTTTGAAACAATTCCGCCTCTAGACAATCCCAAAAACACATCTGCTTTTTTAAACGCCGTTTGAAATTCAATTGATTTTTTATGCTTTGAATAAGGTGCTTTGTAGTCATCAATATCCGATCTTTCAGCACATAAAAGACCTTTCGAATCATACATGTAAATGTTTTCAGTTTTAGCACCGAGTGCCGTATACAGTTTGACACATGCCATCGCTGACGGCCCAGCGCCAGAAACTAAAATCTTTACTTTTTCAATTTTTTTCTTTGCTAACTCCAATGCATTCAACAATGCCGCAGCAGAAATAATTGCTGTGCCATGCTGATCGTCATGCATAAGCGGAATATCTAACTCTTCCTTTAGTCTTCTTTCAATCTCGAATGCCTCTGGGGCTTTAATATCCTCAAGATTTATACCTCCGAAAGTCGGTGCTATAGCTTTTACTGTTTGGATAAATAACTCCGGATCAGAGGCGTCCACTTCTATATCAAAAACATCTATATCTGCAAAGATTTTAAAAAGCAAACCTTTACCTTCCATAACGGGTTTTGAAGCTTCAGGTCCTATATCGCCTAATCCCAAAACCGCCGTTCCATTAGATATAACAGCAACAAGGTTTCCTTTGCTTGTATACTTGTATACATCATCTTTGTTCTCCGCTATTTTTAAACAAGGCTCTGCAACTCCTGGAGAGTACGCCAAAGACAAATCTCTTTGAGAAGAATACGGTTTCGTTGGGATAACTTCGATTTTACCTGGTTTTCCCATTGAATGATAATCCAGTGCGTCTTGTTTTCTAATTTTAGCCATTTATCATGTGTTTTGAAGCTGGTAAAGTTACTAAAAATAGCGGATTACAGTGGTTTAATACAAAAAAAGCCGTTCGATTAACTCGAACGGCTTTTAAATTTTGAGAGCAATTATCTAGTTTGATCGCTCAAAAGAAAGTTTAGGATTATTTAATCGTTACTTTCTTAGTAGTATTTGATGTTGCAGAAGAAATAGAAACTAAATAACTTCCACTTGCCAAATCAGCAACTGGGATAGAAATTGTTTGCATTCCTTTAGCGTCATTTTTAAATTCTGGAGAAACAACTCTTCCTTGTAAATCCATAACTACAACAGAGAAATCAACATCAGTTGCATCAAAAGATACATTAAGGATGTCTTCAGCTGGGTTTGGATAAACATTTAAGTTTAATTTTTCCAATTCGTTAATTGCAAGAGTTGAAGTGAATTCAATCGCAGAAACATTTTCTGATCCGAAGTTATCTGCTTGGTTTAAAGTTCTTACCAATGTATTCGCTCCTCCAGTAATGTCATAAATTTTCATAGAACAAGTTGTACCAACTCCCCATCCGTCACCGTAAGAATCAATCATTTTAATTCTATAACATTCTGTCCCTGCTGGAATAGAATACTGGAATGTTGAGTTACCTTGTGGAAGTGCTCCCGAAGCCAGAACAACAGTTCCTGTAGAATTTAACAATTCAAATTCTGACTCGTCTGGTGCATATTGATCTGCTCCAGTTATATCAATTCTGATCATACTAGCTGTTCCAGTAGTTCCACCGTTAAATGAAGATGTAAAATCGTTGTTAGATGTTACGTTATCAGTGTTTCCGTTTGGATCTGATACTGACAAATCAATCGAGTTAGAAGCAACATATGTGAATGGAGCTGCAGGTACATTAACAACAACTTTTTCATTGTGCGCAACGTTTCCAGTCCAAGAATAAGGTGCAGAGCTTCCATTAATTCCAAAATCATAATCAAATGAAGTCAAGTTACTTCCACCATAAGTACCAACAAGCATTTTTGGTCCAAAGTTACCTGCTGCACCAAGACAGTTTTCATCAGTCAATTTTGACGTATAAATAATTCCAATTTCATCTGTTTCAGGGAAGTTAGAATAAACTGGAGTAGTTTTAGCTGCATTTAAAATCTCTCCACCTGCGCTTTCTATTACATAAGCAAAAACTTTAACAGCACCCGCTTCAACAGCAAAAGTACTGAACGCTGCAGGCAACGTAAATGAACGACTTACAATCGCAGTTGATGTCGCAGAAGAATTAGCGATAACCTCACCAGTAATTCCGTTAATCATCCCTCTGTATGCATGGTCAAATTCGTATAACTCCTCACTAAGAATATAAAATTGAGAAGGATAGAATCCTGGATCATATTGATACGCTGGAATATTATCTTGGTAATATCCTATTACTAATTTATTCGTTGAATTTGGTTGAGTCGCAGTATAATAGTATTCAGCATCAACTGTTAATTCTCTTGTTGTAACGTCAATTGTAGACTCTAAGTATAAGTTTACAGGTGCATCTTCACTATTGATTGTTTGCACTGCATTTTGCCAACTTCCTCTACCTAATCCTTTATAAGCGACTCTTCTTTGTACGGATCCATTTGGATAACTAGAAGTCGCAAAAGATGATGCTATAGTTTGACCGTCTGGAGTTTGTAAGTTTCCACCAAAAATCGGATCTGTACCAGAGAAACCTCCAGTTTGAATCTTAATTGTGATAACATCAAAACTTGGATTAGCTGCAATTTGATCTGCAATTTTATGTCCATCTGGACAGTATGTACAAAAGTTTCCTGTAAACTCTTCTAGTACAGCTGTTTTTTTCTCAACCGCTGTAGATACATTTACTTGGGCAAAAGCTGCTGTCGCACCAATAATTGAAGCAACACTAAGTATTATTTTTTTCATAGCTCTAAAAAATTTAGTTTATATCCATCAAATTTAAAGGAACACTATCAAGTAAATAATTAAAAAAATAGAATTAATCAATTCATTCTTGAAAAGCTAGATTGTTAAAACGGCTACGAACAGACCATAAAACGGCCGTAAAAGTACAAAAACAAGGACATTGTCCCGCGAAAGTTTCTGGCTTAGACCTTACTTTTTCTTTGCTTGTTCCTTTACAAAAAGCTCAATTGCTCCTGTCATTGATGGGGCGTTTGGCTGAGGAGCGTGTAAATCTAATCGCAAATTGTTTTTCACTATTGCATTAGCCGTTGTTGGCCCAAAAGCAGCAATAAACGTTTTGTTCTGCTTAAAGTCAGGGAAGTTTTTGAGTAACGATTCTATACCTCCAGGACTATAAAAAACCAACATATCGTAATAAACATTTTCCAAGTCTGACAAATCTGATGCGACAGTTCGAAAGAGAATAGCCTTAGAAAAATCTATATCATTATTAATAAGCGTTTCTGGTATTTTGTCTCTTAAAATATCTGTACAAGGCAAAAGAAATTTTTCTTTTTTATGTTTTTTTAAAATTTCAACTAAATCTTCAATAGTTTGCTTTCCAAAAAATATTTTTCTCTTACGATACGTCACATATTTCTGCAAATAGTATGCAACTGCTTCAGAAATACAGAAATATTTCATTGTGTCTGGAACCTCAAATCTCAATTCACCTGAAATTCTAAAGAAATGGTCAACAGCAGTTTTTGAGGTAAGTATAACAGCAGTGTGAGCTTTGACATCAATCTTTTGTGACCGAAATTCCTGAGCATCAATACCCTCAACTTGAATAAATGATCTGAAATCGATTTTTAATCCATGACGTTCAGCTAAATCAAAATAAGGCGATTTATTGCCTTCTGGTTTAGGTTGGGAAACCAAGATTGTTTTAATTGCCACTGTACTATTATATTTCGTTTAACAAGCTTATATTACTAATCCACTAACAAAACATAGTAAGTCATTAATAGCGGAAGAATTTCAAGGGTGCAAAAATACATAATAATATAATACCATGAAACACCTTGAGCGAATACGTATACTAAACTTCTTATTAATCGCAAGGTGTTTTCTGAAACAAGTAGGATAATTGAAAATTGAATAAACATTTCTTCATCAATAAAATGCATAGAAATTAAAAACACCAAAATTGAACAGCCAATCCCCAAAAATTGAGCTCCAGTTACCTTCATCAATATCGGTGTTTGCATTACTCCCAATTCCCCTGTAAATAAACCAACTGAATAAAAACCAACAATATTGTATACCAATACGCCTAGTGGAACAGCAACAATTAACCAAATGTTTTCATCGTACAGCCCAATGAGCGATTTATAAATCAATAATAAAAGTAAACTAAATGCAATCCAATAGTTAATCAGCAATAACAAGGAACCCGCCTTTTGAATTGGTAAAGATTCCCTTAAATAATTATATAACCCCTTATTCTTAAAAAAAGAAATTGCCAACGCTAAATAGATATCAGCTTGAATTAACTTTGCTAAGGCAATTAATATAAAGGATAAGAACATCCCAAGTCCAACGATCAAAGTAATAGGATGATCTCGTGCTATTAATTCTTCTGGGATTGTATCAATAGTTGCTAATAACATAGTGTTTTTTCTCTACTCAAAATAAAGATGAAGCTCAACAAAGTTATCTTTTGCAATTGATTTATTCTAACATTGAATAAAAATATCGTTAAATTTGCCAATTCAAAAACAGAAGATTATGAAAACTGATTTATACGTTCATCCTGATTATTTCAACATGGATGATTTACTTTCGGAAGAGCACAAACTTGTACGAGATGCTGCAAGAGCTTGGGTAAAGAAAGAAATGTCTCCAATTATTGACGAACATTATGAAAACGCAACTTTTCCAAATCATATTTTACCAGGACTTGGAGAGATTGGAGCTTTTGGACCTTACATTCCTGAAGAATATGGCGGTCCTGGATTAGATCAAATTTCATATGGTTTGATAATGCAAGAATTAGAGCGATGTGATTCAGGCTTGCGTTCAACAGCTTCTGTACAAAGTTCTTTGGTTATGTATCCTATTTGGAAATATGGCTCGGAAGAACAAAAAATGAAATATCTACCGAAATTAGCAACGGGTGAAATGATTGGTTGTTTTGGATTGACAGAACCAGATCACGGATCAAATCCAGGTGGCATGATTACTAATTTCAAAGATGCTGGAGATCATGTAATATTGAACGGTGCGAAAATGTGGATTTCAAATGCTCCTTTTGCGCAAATCGCCGTTGTTTGGGCGAAGGATGAAACTGGCCGAATTCATGGACTAGTTGTGGAACGTGGTATGGAAGGATTTTCAACACCAGAAATGCACGGTAAATTATCACTTCGTGCTTCAGTTACCGGTGAATTGATTTTTGATAATGTAAAAGTTCCTAAAGAAAATATTTTGCCAGGTAGAACAGGATTAGGTGCACCTTTAAGCTGCTTAGACTCTGCTCGTTTTGGAATTGCATGGGGAGCTATCGGTGCTGCAATGGATTGTTATGATCAGGCGTTGCGCTATTCAAAAGAAAGAACTCAATTTGGAGTTCCTATTGGTTCATTCCAACTAATTCAAAAAAAATTAGCCGAAATGATTACTGAAATCACGAAAGCGCAATTATTAACTTTTAGACTTGGTCAATTAAGAAATGAAGGGAAAGCAACTTCAGCTCAAATTTCAATGGCAAAAAGAAATAATGTTGAAATAGCCTTAAATATTGCCAGAGAAGCACGTCAAATTCACGGCGCAATGGGAATAACAAGTGAATATTCGATGATGAGACATATGGCAAATTTAGAATCCGTAATAACGTATGAAGGTACACATGACATCCATTTGTTGATTACTGGAATGGACGTTACTGGTATTCCTTCTTTCACAAGAGAGAGCTCTGAAAAATAAATTATGAATTAACTTTTTGTTAATTATCTGATTATTCGTAGTTTTGATCCGGCTTAATAAAGTTAAGCCGGATTTTTTATTAACACCTATTACTACGACAATGTCAACAAGACTACTACTCTGTGCAATATTATTTTGTACAAATTCTTTTGCGCAAACCACAAATGCTTTTCGTGTAACATATAATCAAGCATTATTTGATTTACCCGGAAATGCTATAGAGGCATTAACGCCTAGCAACTATGTGTTTGCTGGAACTAATATGAATTTCCTTCCGATTTATGGAACAATTACTCAGGTTGATGATTTGGGGGCTCTTGTATGGTCGAAGCGCTATTCCGATGCCTCAATCGGATTTCAAATTAATGATATTAAAAAAGACCCTGTATTAAGTGAATACTACGTTTGTGGAGGAAGTGAGTCGGGTGCCGCAGTTTTTATGCGTCTTGATGCAACCGGAGCTGTAATTGTATCGAAGAAATTTTCAATTTCTCAAGCGGATGGTGCTTATTTGAATAGAGTAGTAAAAACTTCTGACGGTGGCTATGTTGCTGTGGGTTATGTTACTGGACACGATCCAGATGGCGCTGGTCCTGAAACTGACTTCGTTCCTATTAATTATACCGACGCGAACGGTGACCCACAAACTGAAGTAATTGGTTCACCTTTAATTGTAAAATTCAATTCCAACGGTGATCACGTTTGGCATCACGTTTTTCGTTATTATACTGCCGCAACAAAAACACCCGCTCAACGTATTTACAATGATGCCAGCCTAAATGATGTAGTAGAAGTTGCAGACGGATATATTGCCGTTGGTCAATACGACGTTAATCAACACAATTCTAATACAAATTCTGATGGTGATGATGCAACTTCCAATGACGCATTAATTATTAAAACTACTACTGCAGGGGTTATAACATACCATAAACAAGTTGATAATCCAAACACAAATGCTTCTGCTGCATCGAAATACCTTTCAGCAATAAGTAAAACGAGCGTTGGAGACCCAATAGCCGCGGGTTCAGATGATGGTTATGAGTTGATTATGAAATATGCTGCAACAGGTGGTTTTGGTTTGACTTTTAGTAGACGATTTAGATACTCAAGTAGCTTCTTCGGAACAGACCCAGTTGATGTTTCTCAAATTTACGAAGTCGATGGCGGAACTGATCTTGTGACTATGGGAATGTATATTAGGCCACTCTCCTTCACCTTCGCAAATTCAATTCATAGGGTTAATCCAACAGCTACAACTAATGTTTGGTCGAAATACTACACTTTTAGTTTAGCTACTATTCTACCTCGAGGAGGAAAAACTTCTGATGGTGGATACATTATGAATTCCACTGTAATGGGTGGTGCTAATTTTGACTACCATTTGATTAAAACAGACCCAACAGGAGAGACTCCAATAACAGGTTGTGCCGCGGTACCATTTACTCCAACTGCGTCAGCTGGTCCAACTACCATTGCAGATCCTTATTCAAATAATTGGTCAGGTACTGTTGGCCCTCAGGCGCTAGCTGTTGTGGCGACAGTCGTTACACCAACAGCAACTGTGCAGTGTTCTTTCACGTCTTGTACTCCTCCTCCTGCACCAATCATCGGCACAATAACTCAGCCAACTTGTACAGTTTCAACTGGTAGTGTTGCATTAAGCGGACTTCCAGCAGTTGGAACTTGGACGGTTACAGCTGCACCTGGTGGAGCAACTATAACTGGTTCTAGTACGACAGCGAACTTTAGTGGATTAACCGCTGGAACTACATATACATTCACTGTAACAGATGCATCTTCATGTACTTCTGTAGCATCTTCAAACGCTGTTATAAACACTCAGCCTGCAACTCCAACTGCTCCAGTAATCGGAACAATTACGCAACCTACTTGTAGCGTTGCAACGGGAAGTGTCGCGCTAAGTGGATTTCCGGCTTCTGGATCTTGGACGGTTACTGCTTCTCCCGGTGGAGCAACTATAACTGGTTCTGGAACCACTGGAAACTTTACTGGGTTAACCGCAGGAACAACATATACTTTTACAGTAACGAATGCTGCTGGATGTACTTCAGTTGCCTCAGCAAATGCTGTAATAAACGTACAGCCAACAACACCAACAGCTCCTGTAATTGGCACTATTACGCAACCTACTTGTAGCGTTCCAACGGGATCAGTGGCTTTAAGTGGACTTCCTGCATCAGGAACATGGACAGTCACGGCTTCACCTGGTGGAGCAACTATAACTGGTTCTGGAACAACTGGAAATTTCACTGGATTAAACGCAAGCACTACCTATACTTTTACAGTTACGAATGCAGGAGGATGTACTTCTACATCTTCAGCCAATGCCGTGGTAACAGCAGCACCTGGAACGCCACCAGCACCAATAATAGGTACAATAACTCAGCCTACTTGTAGTGTAGCAACTGGAAGTGTTGCTCTAAGTCTGTCTCTTATACACATCTGACGCTGCCGACGATCTACTCTGTGTAGAT
>OLID01000181.1_pt1 | contig 34806 bp, 27 predicted proteins | sample 1609361 | NCBI WGS metagenome assembly OLID01 (sample SAMN05416778, study PRJEB24817) | seawater metagenome | isolation source: Sea water | place: Canada:Atlantic | collected 2013-07
TACACAGAGTAGATCGTCGGCAGCGTCAGATGTGTATAAGAGACAGGTTAAATATTAAACAAATATTTTATACGCATAAATTAAATAACATAAAATCAATTGTTTAAGTTTTTTATATTTTTAAATTTCAGGTACTTTCCGCATAAAATTCAGTAGAAATACCCTATTGATATATTTTGCACTTTGAGTCTAAGTTATTTTTATTTATTATTTTTGAAATCTACATAAACAACTAAAAATGAAATCAATACTACTCACAAGTGCAATGTTTGTCTTTTGTTTTTTTTTAAGAGCGCAAATTAATTGCCCATTGAACACTCCGGAATTTCCATTTGAAACCCAAGACAACAACTATTATAGTTGGTCTTCTGGGCTTTATATGCCTGTTCAGATGGGAGGTGCACAAAACTTTACCTCCATTTCTTTCCGTTTAGATAATGTTGGCGCAGCAGGAACTTATACTTATACTGGAGTACATGTTTGGATGCGTAACACGACAGTTACGGATTTCACTTCTCAACCGAATTACCCTGGTAATGTAGGTTTTACGGAAGTGTATAATGGAAATTTCACCTTCAATGGTACGGGAATAAAAACTTTCAATTTTAATGTTGCTCCATCTTTTGCTTATAATGGAACTGATAATTTGGAGGTGTTATTTGAATTTCAAGGAGGTGATGATAATACATGGTATGAGCCATGGTTTGACAGAACAAATGCAAGGACCGATGGTGTTCGTCCCGGAAAAGTCGGACAGGGTTTCAATTGGACTAATGCTCGTGCAAATAGTTCTCTGAGACAGTTTAATCTCCAAATTAATAATACAATGGGTTGCAGCGCATATCCGCTTGGAGTAACCTTTACCGGAAGCAATATCGTATGTAATGATTCGAAAGTTTTGTTTGAATGGAATGTATCCTCTGAAGAGAATAATGACTATTTCACCATAGATAGTTCACTTGATGGAATTTATTGGACAACAGAAAAAAATATTAGGGGAGCAGGTACAACTGCAAACCCAATTGAATATTCTGTGGAATTGGATGTTGAAACAAATGAAATGGTGTATTATCGTCTTAGTCAAACAGATTTTGATGGCACAAAAACATTTCTTGTTACTCACGCTGCAGAATGCCGTTCGGAAAAGGTGAATGTAAGTCCTAATCCATTTGGTGATTTTATTGGTGTGTATTCAGAAAGAGAAATAATCAGTTTAAATTTGACAAACACATTGGGCGAGAGTATTCCCGTTACTAAATCGGATTTAACGGATCATTTGTATTTAAATACTGAATTACTCAAGGAAGGTGTGTACGTGCTAACAGTAACTACCAGCAATGATTCGTCGGTGCATAGAATTGTGAAAAATTAATTGTTTTCTACTCCAATTGGACAGAACCAATTTGTTTATTCTAAAGGATAATTTTGACTCGATTTTTTGAATCAATACTTAATAAAGAATATCAAATAAAAACTAAATATCGATCAATTCGGTTTTGGTTGTTTTTCTCATTTTGATTCAATCTTTGTTTTGACCAATGTGCTTTTTTTCGGAAAATGTGCTTGATTTACCTTATTTCTTAAGATGTCAAGTTTTTTTTATTCATTCGTAGGTTTAATTTATTCGCTCAACCACTGGGAATACTCATTGGGCACGCAAAAATATATGCATGCATAGCATTATTATTCATGGACAAGTAACGATTAATCTTCGATAAGTATCGAATATTCATAGATAAGACATCATTTAAAGCTACAAAATCGTATAGGCAACTAGAGTTTTAACAGGTGCGTTTTATTAATAGAACCCCTAAAATTCTCGGCTATGAAAACTTCTACAACAATCACAATCGTATTTTGGTTCCTTTCTTTTTCATTTTTTGCGCAGCATGATCATGACGGATTGGAAGAATTGTTTCAAACGAAAAGCTTGGCAGTTTTTGAAACTGATTTGGAACTTACTTCAGATGACTTTCAAAATGAGCTGATATTGACATTTGTTGACAATGAATATCAACTATTTCAATCAGATGTAAGGTCTCGTCTTGACAAAGGGGTTGAAATCGATCTAATCCAATTTGAGGCGGAATACGCGTCAAAGTTGGTAGCAATAAATCTGGAATTAGACGTGATACGCAATATGGATTTTCCAGAGCCAACGAATACTCCCAAAATGTTAAACGGCCCTTGTGTTAATATGGACTTTGAAGATGGTGATTTCAACGGTTGGGATTTAACTCGAGGTAATGTTGACGGTTCTGGTCCTTACAGTTTTGTAGGCGAATTTCCAGTTGGACCAAGTGCATATCATCAAATTTTTGGTGGCGGATTTGACCCTGTAACAGGTATCCCAACTGTAAACCCACTTGGTGGCGCTTTTTCAGCACGATTGGGGAATGGAACTGGTACTGGAGCAAGAGCAGCAAGAATGAAACAAACATTTCTTGTTGATGCGACAAACTATTTATATACATATAGCTATGCAGTTATATTCGAATCACCAAATGGGCATGGTCTAAATGAACTTCCTTATTTTACTGTTCGCGTTTTTGACGAACTTGGAAACAACGTACCATGTGGTGAGTACTCTGTAATTGCAGATGCAGCAAGTGCACCAGATTATTTAACAACAACTTGGGGAGGAACAACTGTTCTTTACCAGGATTGGCAAACGATTTTTACCAACTTAAGTGCATACATTGGACAAAATGTAACAGTCGAATTCACTTCTGGAGATTGTTCATTAACAGGTCACTTTGGATACGCATATGTAGATGCATCTTGTGAAATGAATCAAATAATTGCTTCCAGCAATATAATTTGTACAGGTGAATCGACGTTTTTAACGGCACCGAATGGAGCAGCAAGTTATTTGTGGAGTACAGGAGCAACGACACAGGTTATTGAGGTGTTTGCTGGTGGAAATTATTCGTGTACGTTAACGCCTTTTCAAGGAGGAGGATGTGACATTGTTTTAGACATAGATATAATTGAAAACCCATCTCCAACTGCGAATTTTACAAGTAATACGGTTGTTGCCTGTGTAAATGATGTTATCGATTTTACTGATTTATCAACTATTCCGAATCCTGGAGTAATAACAAATTATAGATGGGATTTTGGAGACGGAACGATAACACCTTTATCAAATGGAGCAATAGTAGCCGTGCCAAATACAACTGGAACGTACACTGCACCAAGCCATACGTATACTTCTTCAGGTGTTTTTAATGTAGAACTTTATGTGGAATCAGCAGATGGTTGTTCGGATTTTATTATAATACCAGTTACAATTAACGCCTTGCCACTAGTTGTTGCAGGAGCAGACCAAACAGTATGTGATGGAGTTGCGGTTTCTTTAAACGGAGCAGGTGCATCAACTTATGCTTGGGACAACGGAGTAATTGACGGGGTGCCATTTATACAGGCTGTTGGTACAACCACTTATACCGTAATTGGAACAGATGCTAATGGTTGCCAGAACACAGATCAAGTTGATGTAACCGTTAATCCGTTACCAGTTGTAAATGCTGGATTAGATCAGACATTGTGCGTTGGACCAATGATTACATTATCAGCTTCAGGAGCGAATGCCTATGTATGGGACAATGGAGTTTTTGACGGAGTGCCATTTGCACAAGGAGTTGGAACTATTACGTATACGGTGATTGGAACTGATTTGAATGGATGTCAAAATACAGATCAAGTAGACGTAACTGTGAATCCACTGCCTGTAGTAGATGCTGGTATGGATCAAACTATGTGTGATGGTCCTCTGGTGACTTTGTCAGGTTCAGGAGCGAACTCCTATGTTTGGGACAACGGTGTTTTTGACGGAGTGCCTTTTGTTCAAGGTGTTGGAACAGTAAATTACACAGTGATTGGTACCGATTTGAACGGATGTCAAAATACAGACCAAGTTAATGTTACAATTAATCCGCTACCAAATGTAAATGCTGGAATAGATCAAGAGGTTTGTCAAGGCACAGCTATTACGTTGTCTGGTGCAGGTGCGGTTAGTTATAATTGGGATCACGGAGTAATTAATAATGTTCCTTTTGGTCAGCCAGTTGGAACTATTCTATACACTGTAATCGGAACTGATGCGAATGGATGTCAAAATTCAGATCAAGTGAGTGTAATTGTTCATCCTTTACCAAACGTAAACGCTGGTGCAGATCAACAGGTTTGCGAAGGAACAATGATTACTTTATCTGGTGCAGGTGCGCAAGTTTACTTATGGGACAATGGAGTTGTGGATGGAGTTCCTTTTCTACAAGGCGTTGGAACGGTTGTTTATACAGTAATCGGAACTGATGTGAACGGTTGTGTAAATTCAGATCAAGTCGAAGTGAGAGTTAACCCGCTTCCAATGGTCGATGCCGGAATGGACCAGGCAGTATGTTCAGGAACCGCGGTGGTATTAAATGGTTCTGGAGCGAATAGCTATGCTTGGGATAACGGAATACTAGACGGTGTGCCTTTTGTTCAAGGAATTGGTACAACTACATATACAGTGATTGGAACTGATTGGAACGGTTGTCAAAATTCAGATCAAGTTGATGTAACTGTTTATCCCTTACCGAACGTTAATGCAGGTATGGATGTAGAGGTTTGTGAAGGAACTCAAGTAATATTATCCGGAACTGGAGCAAATGGATATGTGTGGGACAATGGCGTAATCAATGGAATACCATTTATTCAAGGTGTTGGATCTGTAACATACACTGTAACAGGAACAGACCTTAACGGATGTCAAAATACGGACCAAGTAAATGTTCTTGTGAATCCAAATCCAGTGGTTAATCCTGGTGCAGATCAGAGTTTATGTGAAGGGACTTGGGTTACTCTTTCGGCAACTGGTGCTCCAAGTTTAGTTTGGGACAATGGAGTCTTCAACGATGTACCGTTTCAGCAGGGAGTAGGAGTGATGAACTACACAGTTACTGGAACCTTAGCGACTGGTTGTTTTTCAACTGATATTGTTTCGGTTACGGTTTTACAAAATCCAATTGTTACTGCAGATGATTTATTGATTTGTGAAGGAGAAGAGGCAGTTTTATTTGGAAATGGAGCGGTAAGTTATCAATGGTCAGGTGGAATTCAGAATGGTCAAGGATTTTATCCTACTCAAACTAGCAGTTATACGGTTATTGGAACAGCTGCCAACGGATGTACATCAGAGGCGCAGGCCACGGTTACAGTAAATCCGGCTCCAATAGTTGATTTTGATGTGTTGAATTTACATTTAACAACAACTAATCCTACAACTGGTTTCGATAATCTATCAAATGGAGCAGTTAGCTATGAGTGGAATTTCAGTGACGGTTCACCAATAAATAATGAATTTGAACCAATTCATACATTTCCAGAGGATCAACCGGGTGAATATATCATTGAATTGACAGGATATTCTGAATTTGGATGTTCAGCACGAGCTATCAAATATGTACATATATTTCGAGATTATTTAATTTATGTTCCCAATGCGTTTACTCCTGATAACAGTGGAGTGAATGAGGTATTCAAACCTGTAATGACCGGATTTGATGAACAAGGATATACAATGTATATATTTAACAGATGGGGGAACTTAATTTTTGAGACACATGATATGGAAGTTGGCTGGGATGGAACTTTCCGTAACGTTGACACTCAAGTCCAAGATGGTGTATTTACATGGAAAATAGAAGCTAAGCTGAAAGATTCCGCGGACACTAAAATATTTGTTGGTCACGTTTCCTTACTAAAATAAGCACAAAAAAAGCCGTCCAATTTACTGGACGGCTTTTTATTTAATGTTATTTTTTACTATTTCGGATTTACATTTTGTTCGTAAACGATTACCGCTCCTCCTGGAATAGCTTCAACCAAAACGTAGTTTTCAATATAACGTTCAGTACCACAACCATTGCACGTTTCTCCACTTAATTCATATGTGTAGAAATCTAAAGCTGCATTGTACGTTACACTTCTATTAAGAGAAGCTTCGCAAGGAACACTAATTGCATTTGACAAAATACTGTATTGAGAGTAATTCACAGGCTCTCTAGTTGCGCCTCCGTCGAAACTAACCTCAAATCGATCTTCGTATCCACTTCCACCATAAACGTGTTTAGCTCCGCCATATTCGGTCAAATATCCAGAGTCAGGATAAATAATCACATCTTGAATAATCATTCCAGAGTTTTGTTCACCTTCTGATAACTTGCATTTTTTACATGATGAAGTGCTGAAAACCAATAAAATTGATAACAATGCTCCTGCTAATAGTGATGTTCGAATAATCATAGTTAATTTTCTTATGTAGTATGATGCGTAAATTTATTGAATTTTCTCTTTAAAAAAAATTATTTCTTCCTTAATTCAAAATTTTGACCAAGATATACCTTTCTAACTTGTTCGTCTTCTGCTAATTCTGAAGCGGTACCTGACTTCAATATGTTGCCTTCAAACAATAAATATGCACGGTCGGTGATAGATAAAGTTTCTTGCACGTTATGGTCGGTAATTAATATTCCAATATTTCGTTGCTTCAATTCTGAAACAATACTTTGAATATCTTCGACCGCAATTGGATCCACACCAGCAAAGGGCTCATCTAAAAGAACAAATTTTGGGTTCGTCGCTAATGCTCTCGCAATCTCAGTACGTCTTTTTTCTCCTCCAGAAAGTCTATTACCTAAGTTTTTCCGAACATGTTGAAGACTAAACTCGTTCAATAATTGTTCAAGTCGGTTTTTACGTTCATCTTTATTCAGGTCCGTTAGTTCTAATATTGCCATGATATTATCTTCTACACTGAGTTTACGGAAAACTGAAACTTCTTGAGGCAAATAACCAATACCCATTTGGGCGCGTTTATACATTGGTGAATTTGTAATGTCCTGATCGTCTAAAAAAACTTTACCACTGTCGGGTTTCACAAGTCCAACAATCATATAAAAAGAGGTTGTTTTACCGGCACCGTTTGGCCCCAACAAACCTACAATTTCGCCTTGGTTCACTTCAACCGTCACCCCTTTTACAACGTCCCTGCCTTTATATGACTTTCGAATTTCTTGTGTATATAGTTTCATAGTTACTAATTAGAAATTAATATAGTATTTGGCACGTACTCCAAATGCCTTAATATCTGTTACTTCGATTCCAGGATCTAAATGGGTTAAACGCCAAAAAACATCAACTCGTATAACTTTTAGAATATTTTCTATTCCCAAGCCAACTTCTACATAAGGCGTTTTACCGAATGATTTAGTAAACGAAGGTAAAATCATTTCTGTTGAATGGCGATCACCAATAGCTCCAAACAAACCTCTTCCGGTAGCCACAAGTCTAAATTTGGCCTTTTTAACTAAAGGAATTCGATCGAAAATAACACCGTCAAAATGATGTTCCAATAAAACTGAAACATAACGATCGGATACGAATTCAAAAAAGTTCATTTTATTGAAAGCATTTGTTGCTAACCAATACGATTGATTTCCCTCATGCACTTTTAAAAATGGATACGCAGCTCTTCCATGAATATAACCTACGTTCAATTGGTATTTAAGGCGTCCCATAACACCAAGTTTTGCGATGTGCTCAATGAATAAATCAAATTTCTGATAATTGTAGTCAGCCCCAAAAAGCCCTTTCACCCCAAAAATCCCTTGAACTGAAATAATTGGAAATTTTGAGCGGACCGATTTACGATCAAAAGCTCCTGAAATGAATTCTTCATTTTTTGCCCAACGGTAACGAAGTGTGAATTCTGTTGTTTGAATTCGGGAAATAGTATCGTTAATTCCAGTAGTGAAGTTTGGACGAATATAATTTGCAACTCCCAGAGCTGTATACTCCTTCCATTCAAACCCTCCAAATAAGATAACATCTTTGCGTATGTCCTTTTCGAGATTAATTCCAACTTTTTCAACAAATGTTAGCTTATCCATTGGTCCAGTTCTGAACAATGTCCCAAACGTTGAACCAACCGAAGCCGCTGTCGACGAAGTTCCAATTTGTTCAATGTCGTAATTGTAATACGCGCTCAACATTCCCCTTTTCTTCGGAGTTATATTAAACCGTATTGAAGCGCCGTATTTAAATTTCTCATCTCGAAATCCATAGGCAATTCGACCGCCTAATTCTAATCTTCTACTGAAATTATTGGAAGTTCTTAAGGCAAGTCCCAACCTGAATTTTTCAACAGGATTAAAGCTGAAAAGCGAAAAGGCATCTCCAAGTTCCACCTTGTTTAAAGGATAATATCCTGTAGAGACAAAGTAAACTAGGTTTTTTAAAGCTTTAAAAAACTTTAAATTGTTCAATGAATCAACCATATTATTGATTCCCATTTCTTTTGGCGCGAGTGGTTCATGCCGGACCTTCGCCCAATATTCATCCGACCTCAAATTGGCACTGTCCAATATTTCAACTGTAAAATTCGAATTATAAAAATCGGGTTCTTTTTCTTTATTGATTACATAATTTTGCCGGGTTGAATGCCTTCTACCATACAACCCCATTAATCCCGTTTTTCGAGTTAATTTTATATCGGCAAACATTTTTTCGCTGGTCAGCATCCATACTTCTGGCGCAACTTGGTCAAATTCGTGATGTATATATAAATCTTGGACGTAATTGATGTTTGTCCAAGGTGAAATGTTCGCTTTAAAACTTTTTACAGCATACGTGGTATCGTGAATCCACATTTCGCCTTCAAACGTCATGTCACCCGTTCGTTTTGGCTTAAACGTTAATTTGTAACACCAATAATTATCAATAAACATAGAGTCCTCTAAATAGAATCGATAGAAATTACGGGCGTAGGTCGCAACTGGACTGATGAAGGATTTATTGAACATGTCAATACTGTTGTCGTAGATATTAATATCTAAATACATATCTCCCATGAACTGATTTAGCTCAAGGTTATCAATTCCGGTTATGCGACTTGCCTTAACAATTTCTCGTTTCTTTTTTGGATTTTTTTTGAAGTAATAATCAGATACAGATTCGCTTAATATAACAGGTAAAAAGTTTGTTCCGTCATCTGCTGAATCAAGGTAATTGGTTATTAAGTCCAAGCGTTTTACAATTCCTCGGTCCTCGAATTTATCATTTATATTGTTTATGTCTAGTTGTATTTTATTGTATACTTCGTATTCGTATGATTCAAGTTTTTCCTTGTTATTGATTGGTTTGTTTGCGATTACTTTTTTATGTAAAATGGTAGATGGAAACTCATCCGGTGCTTTTACAACAACTTCTTGATAGTTTGCAGTTAAAATGGGAAGCATAACATCAATCACTTGTTCCTTGTCCAGTTCTACAAATTCTACAACTTTCAAATATCCCGAAAATGAGAATATTAAAGAATCAGTTGCATAATAAGATTCAATAGAATATTTCCCTAGTGTATCTGTTATTGTGCCGACTTTGGCATTCTGAAAACGAACTGTCACAAAAGGCATTACTTCTCCTGTAATTGCATCCGTTACTGTTCCTTCCACCTTAGTCGTTTGACCGTTGGAGAAAAGAGGCAATAGAAAAAGAAAAAAAAGTAACTTAAAGTTCATTTATTCAATCTAGAATCTAAATGTAATGAAGAAAATTAAAACGTTCTACATTCGAGCTAGTCTTGTTTTTTATTCTTTTCAACACGAGCAGAAACAAGAATTCCAATTTCGTACAATAAAACGATTGGAATTCCTACAATAACTTGACTAATTAAGTCTGGAGGTGTGATTACAGCAGACAATATTAAAATTCCCACAATAGCATGCTTTCTATACTTTCGAAGGAATTCAGGAGTAATTACACCCAATTTCGTAAACAAATAAGAAATAACTGGCAATAGAAAAAGTAATCCCGAATAAAAAACAGTGGATAGGATTGTACTCATGTATGAGTTTATGGTAAAAATGTTCTCGATTTTATCACTTATCTGATAGGAACCAAAAAACTGTACACACAAAGGAGCAACAATAAAATAGCCAAAAGCAATTCCCGTAAAAAACAAAAGGCTAACATAAAAAACAATCCCTTTGGCAACTGTTTGCTCGTTCTTTTTTAAACCGGGCTTAACAAAGCGCCATATTTGGTAAAAAATAAAAGGAAAGGAAATAACCACTCCGCCCATTATACTTGTCATTAACGCATAGGAAAATTGACCGGAAACAGTCATACTTTGCATTTTTAGTGGGATTTCTTCCACACAAACACCAAAATGGTCACACATTAATTGAAAAGTGATAAAACTAGGATCCTTCATAGATAAAAATAAATTATCCATGATCCATTCTTGGAAAAACCACAATGCAATTGAAACAATTACAATTGCAATAGCAATTCTAACCAAGCGCCATCTTAATTCTTCAAGATGGTTAAGGAAACTCATTTGTTTGTCATTCTCCATTTCAATCGCAAAAGTACAAAACAGCCTTTTACGAAAAACAAAAATGCGAGTGAGATGTATATTTCATTTAATTTTAACAAAAGAGCTTATTTTTTTTAATAAGTCGATTGCATGAATAAATTTTAGTATCTTAGATTATACATTACAGTATTCTATATACAATAAGCATGGCGAAGATTAACTTGCAAGATGCTCTGAAAAAGTATTTCGGGTTTAGCAGTTTTAAAGGAGAACAAGAAGAGATTATTTACAATGTTTTGGATGGTAACAATACGTTTGTTATCATGCCTACTGGTGGTGGGAAGTCTATGTGCTACCAGCTTCCGGCAATGCTATCCAATGGGACAGCAATTATTGTTTCGCCTTTGATTGCCCTTATGAAGAATCAAGTTGACGCGATACGAAATGTTAGCGACGATGAATCCATTGCCCACTTTTTGAATTCGTCTCTTACCAAAACTGAAATCACAAAAGTAAAAAGTGATGTTAGAGAAGGTAAAACCAAACTATTGTACGTCGCTCCTGAGTCATTAACAAAAGCCGAAAATATCCAGTTTTTAACGGAAGTGTCAATTTCGTTTTTTGCCATTGATGAAGCACACTGTATTTCTGAATGGGGACATGATTTCAGACCTGAATACCGTCGTTTGAGAGAGATTTTTGAGGAGATTTCTAATGTTCCTATTATTGCTTTAACGGCTACGGCTACGCCTAAAGTACAGCATGATATACAGAAGAATTTGAATATGTTAGACGCGAAGGTGTTTAAATCATCTTTTAATCGTGACAATTTGTTTTATCAAATCCTTCCTAAAACGGATGTAGAAAAGCAAATCATTAAATATATTCGAACACGACCAGGTAAAAGTGGAATTATTTATTGCCTCAGCCGAAAAAAAGTAGAAGAACTTGCAGAATTGTTGCAAGTAAACGGGATCAATGCCTTGCCTTATCACGCTGGTCTTGATGGAAATACAAGAGCGAAACACCAAGACATGTTTCTCATGGAAGATGTGGATGTTATTGTTGCAACAATCGCATTTGGAATGGGAATCGATAAACCCGATGTGCGTTTTGTTATTCACCATGATATTCCAAAATCGTTGGAAAGTTACTACCAAGAAACAGGTCGCGCTGGCCGTGATGGTGGAGAAGGGGAGTGCATTTCGTTTTATAGATATAAAGATGTCGAGAAATTGGAGAAATTTCTTCAAGGAAAACCAATTGCAGAACAAGAAATTGGTCGACAGTTATTGAATGAAATAGCGTCTTATTCAGAAACTTCGGTATGTCGAAGAAAAATGATACTTCATTATTTTGGTGAAGAATATGACGAAAAAAATTGCAACGCACTGTGCGATAATTGCCGCAATCCTAAAGAAAAACAGGAAGGTAAGGAGTATGTTGTGCAGTTATTAAAATCAATTGATGCATTAAAGGAAACCCAACGTGCGAAACATTATTGTCTCTTCTTGGCTGGAGTGGCAAACTCAGACATTACTTCGTACAAGCATCACGAATTACCATTGTTTGGTATAGGAAAAGAAAAAGACGAACATTTTTGGAATGCCGTTATCCGCCAAAGTGTGGTAGCAGGACTTGTTTCTAAAGACATAGAAACCTACGGAGTTTTAAAGTTGACAGAAGCAGGGAAAGAATTTTTGGCTAGTCCGAAATCATTTATGTTGATTAAGGAGCACGATTACTTGGTAGATGAAGACGATAGCGTTGTTGTTTCCAATGGAGGTGGAGTTTTTGATGAAACACTTTATAACCAATTGCTTGACCTAAGAAAAAGTCTTTCAAAACAAAAAGACATTCCTCCTTTTGTCATTTTCCAAGAGCCGTCACTAAAAGATATGTGCTTTCAATATCCTATCACAATAGAAGAACTGACGAACGTTCAAGGAGTAGGACATGGAAAAGCAAGCAGATACGGTCAACCCTTTGTTGCTTTAATCAAAAGTTACGTGGAAGACAACGACATTGATAGACCGCAGGATTTAGTCATGAAATCTGTAGTAAACAAGTCGGGATTAAAGGTCCAATTAATACAGAATATTGATAGAAAATTACCGTTGGATGATATTGCAGGAGCGCAAGGGAAAACGGTAGATGAGGTAATTGATGAAATAGAACAAATTGTAACATCAGGAACGCGCGTAAATATCAACTATTATATCGATGATATTTTGGATCAAGATACGCAAGAGGACATTTACGACTATTTTTCTGAGGCTGAAACAGATGATTTACAAGCGGCTTACGATGAATTTGACGGAGATTACTCCGAAGAAGAATTGCGATTGGTGCGCATCAAGTTCATGAGCGAAATGGCAAATTAAACACGAATGCTGAGCCGAAATCCCTGAGCCGAGATCTCTGAGCGTGTCGAAAAGTCGAAGCATGAACTGTTTATTATCTTGACTCTTTAAAAAATATGACATTAAAAAACATTCTAAGTGGCGTTGCAGGTGGAATCATTGGTGCAGTGCTTCTTTTCATTCTAGAATACAATAACTATTTTGGTTTAGGAGAAATGAGCGGATATGCGCTTTTGTTTTTTTTAATCGTGGGAATTATTTCAGCCCTTATCATTGATAAAACGCTTAATAAATCTACGACCCAAATTGTGCGAACAATAATCGGATTTATTGCGTTTCTTGTGTCTTTGCTTGCTACGAGTTACTCAGATTTTGGAACCGTGAGTTTGGGTGCAATCGGAATTATATTGTTTTTGGGACTTGGGATGAGTTTAATAATTGCCCAAATTTTTAAATATTAATGCGTGTATAGGTAGTTTGCAATAAATAGCTGATATCATCAATCATTTATCTCTGCTTCAGGTGCATTTTTCTTAACGCTTTCAATCCCATTATCTCGACTAGCGGTTGTTTTGTACATTTCACTCGTTCCGATTACCTGACCATTTCCAGATTTCAAATTGAAATAATATTGTCCGTCCTTTGCACTATTTCGCTCAAAACGTGACTCTTCAGACCCATTAACTTTTACAGATTCAATTCCATTTTCCGCAGCATTTTTCGATGAGTAACCTTGACTAGCCAAAATAATTTCATGGTTTGGTGCTTTTAGATTGAAGTAATAGTCGTCGTTTTTGTCTGACTTAAATAGTGTGAAATATCCCATTGTTTTCTATTGTTTTGGTTATTTCTATAAGGTACGGAATATTATCGGAAATGAACGTTTATTCCTTGTCAATTGTCTTCTTTTTTCTACCATCCAACATGTTCAGCAACAGTCCTCCCATCATTCCACCGTAAAGCGTACTATTCAATGGTTTTGAGGTAATTGCACAAGTTCCACTTGCACATCCAATAAAATGATAATACGCGTACCCACCAATCAAACCAAGTCCGATTCCGATGAAGGTGAATTTGTATTTTTTTAGAAATTCCATACTACAAGTTTTGTCAAAAATAGTCGAATCAATGAAATTCAATTGTGATATTCGTTACATAAGACGGTTCATGAGGCAAAATAGTACTTAAATCGACTAAGATTCATTAAATTTGCAACCACGATACAACAGAAGAATAAATGAAAATTTCATACAATTGGTTAAAGCAATACGTTGCAGTTGATTTGAGTCCAGAAGACGCTGGAAAAATATTGACAGATACTGGACTTGAGGTAGAAGGAATCCACAAAATTGAAGCCGTAAAAGGTGGACTGGCGGGAGTTGTAGTTGGAGAAGTGCTGACATGTGAACAGCATCCTGATGCTGATCGTTTAAAAGTAACCACTGTTTCTGTTGGGAGTGAAACACTTCAAATTGTATGTGGAGCACCAAATGTTGATGTAGGTCAAAAAGTTATTGTAGCAACTGAAGGGTGCACGCTTTATCCGTCACTTGAGGAAGCGTTTAAAATTAAAAAATCAAAAATTCGTGGAGTTGAATCGTGTGGAATGTTGTGTGCAGAAGATGAACTTGGACTTGGAAAAGGCCATGATGGAATTCTAGTACTCGACGATTCTATTCCTGTTGGCACTACTGCTGCTCAGTACTTCGAGCTGGAAGATGATTACGAAATTGAAATTGGATTAACACCTAATCGTGCCGATGCAATGGGGCATGTTGGAGTTGCTCGGGATTTGGTTGCTTACTTGAATGTGCACGAAAAGGCCGGTTTGAAATTGAATATTCCGTCCGTCGATGCGTTCAAAGTTCAAAACAACGATTTAAAGATTGATGTGTCTGTTGAAGCGGAAGATGTTTGTCCAAGATATACAGCTACTTCAATTAAAGATGTTAAAGTTGGACCTTCGCCAGCTTGGTTGCAAAAAAGATTACGAGCAATTGGACTTTCGCCAATCAACAATATAGTGGATGCAACAAATTTTGTAATGCACGAATTAGGAACGCCACTGCATGCTTTTGACGCTTCAAAATTGAATGGTAAATTAGTCGTAAAAGCGGCGAGCAAAGGAGATAAGTTTATAACCCTGGATGAAGTTGAACGGAAATTGGATGATTCAAATTTGATGATTACCAATGGAAAAGAACATTTGTGTATAGCAGGTGTTTTTGGCGGAAGTGATTCTGGAATTAAAGATTCGACAACAACTATTTTGTTGGAGTCGGCGTATTTCAACCCTGTTTCGGTTCGTAAAACGGCAAAAATGCACGGATTAAATACGGATGCTTCATTTCGATTTGAAAGAGGAGTTGATCCAAATTTGACATTGTATGCCTTGAAAAGAGCAGCATTGTTGATTCAAGAAATTGCTGGTGGAACAATTGCGATGGATGTTGTTGATACAAATGCTTTGCCTATTGAAAACCGAACTGTTGATTTTAACTACGATCGTTGTAATCGATTGATTGGGACAGCTATCCCAAAGGAAATGGTTCAGTCTATTTTCTCGAATTTGGACATTAAAATTGTTTCAGAAAATGGCGATGATGTTGTACTAGAAATTCCAGCTTATCGCGTTGATGTTACCAGAGAAGCTGATGTTGTGGAAGAAGTCCTTCGAATTTATGGATTCAATAACGTACCGCTACCCTCAAAATTAAACACATCTCTATCTCATCAATCAAAGCCGGATAAAGAGAAGGTTCAGAATGTAATTTCTGACATGTTGGTGGGAATGGGATTTTTAGAAACATTGAATAATTCACTAACAAAATCTGAATACTCAGTGAAGTTGGGAGAAGAAGTGGTGTTGGATGAACGCAACGTTCGCATGTTAAATCCATTGAGTCAAGACTTGGATGTAATGCGTCAATCCTTACTGTTCAATTCATTGGAAATGGTTGCGCACAATCAAAACCGTCAAAATGCCGATTTGAAATTGTATGAGTTCGGAAAGGTGTATCATAAATATGAAACGTACCAAGAAAACAAACGCTTGATTTTTGCAATCACTGGAAATAAAGAAAAAGAAAGTTGGAATTCGTCAAAGGATAAGTCTACTTATTACACTGTAAAAGGTGTAACAAACGCAGTTTTTCGTCGATTGGGGCTCGAAGAAATGCTAAGCGAAAAAGGATTGAAAAATTCATTGCTGCAAGATGGAGTTCAATTGAATGTATTGAAAAATAAAGTTGGTGAAATTGGATGGATATCGCCTAAGATGAAAAAATACTTCGGTATTAAAAACGATGTTTTTATTGCGGATTTAGATTGGGATGCTATTATAGATTGTTTAAAATTCACCAAGATTAAATACACGGAACTTCCAAAAACGTTTGCTGTCCGTCGTGATTTCTCTTTATTGTTAGATACGAAAATTAACTTTTCTGAGATTGAAGAAATAGCGAAAAGTGCCGATAAGAAAATATTGAAAGAGGTAGGTTTGTTTGACGTGTACGAAGGAAAGAATTTGGAGGAGGGGAAAAAATCGTACGCGGTTTCGTTTAAATTCCAAGACGCAGAACAAACGTTGAAAGATCAGCAAGTGGATGCAATCATGGAAAAAATTAGAACACAATTGGAGTCTAAATTAGGTGCACAATTGAGATAATTATCGGATGAAGCAATATGTTATTACTGGAATCGGCACTGAAGTTGGAAAAACAGTTGTAAGTGCAATCGTTTCAGAAGCCTTAAAAGCAACGTATTGGAAACCAGTTCAAGCAGGTGAATTAGAAAATACGGATTCGAAAAAAATTGAACGGTTAACATCAAATGTCCGCGTATTACCTGAAGCGTTTAAGTTGAACGAACCAATGTCGCCTCATGCTGCGGCTGAAATTGACCGAGTTGAAATTACTTTAGATTCATTTATTTTACCTTCTGTCGAATCGAATTTGGTTATCGAAGGAGCAGGAGGAATACTTGTTCCAATTAACATGGAAGGATTACTTTATGCCGACGTTTTCAGCCATTGGAATCTACCAGTAATTATTGTTTCCCGCCATTATTTGGGCAGTATCAATCACAGTTTGATGACTGCTGAAGTGTTAAAAACGCGTGGAATTAAAATCGCAGGTTGGATTTTTGTTGGCGAGGAAACCAATTCATCAGAATCGATAATTTTAAAAGTGACTGGACTACCAATGATAGCGCGAATTCCATTGGTTGATGAAGTGACAAAAGAGTTCATTGCAGAACAAGCTTCAAAAATCGCATCTAAATTATGAGTAAACCAAAAATAGATAACGATTTAAAGGCAAAAGACGCAGCACACGTGTGGCATCCGTTTACGCAAACATTCAAAGGTGTTGTTCCGTTGCAAGTTAAAAAAGCGGAAGGAACGTTGTTGTATGGAATGGACGATCAAACTTATATTGATGCCAACTCATCTTGGTGGGTTAACATTCACGGTCATGCTCATCCGCATATTGGTGCAGCGTTAAAAAATCAATTTGAAACACTGGATCACATTATTTTTGCTGGTGCAACACATCCAAAAGCGGTAGAATTGGCCGAACGAATTTGTGGAACACTGCCCGACAACTTTCAAAAGGTCTTTTTCTCGGACAACGGTTCAACTTCAACGGAAGTCGCGCTGAAAATGGTGTTTCAATATTTCTTTAACCAAGGAATTGATAAAAAGCGTGTTTTAGCAATGAGTGGTTCATACCATGGAGATACTTTTGGTGCAATGTCAGTTGGAGAACGGGATAAATTCAACGCACCATTCGAGCCGTATTTTTTCGATGTCAATTACATTGACTTCCCAACCAAAGAAACTGAAAAAGGGATTCTAGAAGACGCTAAACGGGCGTTTGAATCAAATGAATACTGTTGCGTAATTGTCGAACCGTTGGTGCAGGGAGCATCGGGAATGCGCGTGTATTCTGTGGAGTTTTTAGATGAGCTAACAACGCTGGCAAAGCAAAATGAAGTTCTGGTTATTTTTGATGAGGTCATGACTGGATTTGGCCGAACTGGAAAGATGTACGCCATGGATTACTGCAATGTTAAACCGGATATTGTGACATTGTCCAAAGGATTGACAGGGGGAGTTTTACCTATGGGATTAACGATTACTTCGAACAAAATTTACAACGCTTTTCTTTCACCCGACACAACAAAAGCTTTTCTGCACGGACATTCGTTTACCGCAAATCCGCTAGGCTGCGCGGTTGCGTGCGCAAGTCTTGATCTATTTGAATTGCCAGAAACGTGGAAAGCCATAGAAGCAATTGCACAGTGGAACACTACGTTTTCGGTAGAATTATCTAAAATTTCAACCGTTTCTAATATCCGACAGAAAGGAACCATTCTCGCCTTTGAAGTCAATACAGAAAAGGAAACAAGCTACTTTTCAGATTTACGAGACGAACTCTATAATTACTGTTTAGGTAACGGAATTTTTATTCGCCCCTTAGGAAATGTAGTATTTATCAATCCACCATATTGCATTACGGAAGAAGAATACAATAACGTGAAAAATGTGTTATTGAACTTTCTAAGCGAATTGAATTAGAATTTCGCTCCAACAGTAAGACTGTACACGTTCATTATTGTACCTCGTTCGTTGTTAAAGTTCGATTGCAGTCGTGAAAAATCAAATCCTGCCGCAAAAGAACGGTATCTAAATTTTACCTCCGCTCCATAATTAATTCCAAATGCGGGGTCAAAATTGCTAAACGGAGGTAGCATGTTCATGACACTAAGTCCAACATTTGCATTCGCTTCCATTCCAATTTTGTCCGTGAATTTAAATGCATTTGCAAAGCCTAAATTACCGAGTGCCAAGGAATTTCTACCAACATAATAAGCATCCGGGTTTAAATAAAGACCTAGTTTGAAATAGGTTACTTGTATTCCTGGACGCCATTTTTCGCTTGCGCCAAAATACCATTTATTACCAAGTCGAATACTTAAACTTGCGTAATTTTCTTGGCGAGAACTGGTTTCCTGAATGTAGTAACCAAATTCATCATAATAATAGTTTGTGAGTCCAAGTTGAGTGATTGTATTCATTCCAACCATTCCATCTAGGAATAAGCCGCTTTCCAATAGTTTGTCTTTTGGTTTTCGCGCTGGAACTTCTTCTTTGGTAACCGGTTGGTAGCCAGTAGTCTGTTCTTTTTTCTCAAATTTCTCCCACGTTCCATTTTCATAAATTATTTCTTGAACATCGTTTATGGCAATGTTTCGAAGCGGTCCATCAGGCTGATCAAAGTTGCGGTACTTAATTGTTGTTGAGGTGATTTCAACCACTTTAGCGTCAATTTTTGAACCATCTCGTTTCATAATGGCATCTTGCGATAATCCTAAAAAGGAAATACTAATAAATGAGACGAGTAGTGTTAAAGCTTTCATAAGTAAATTGTTTTATTTAATCTAATAACGACTAAATGTACGATTTAGTTAATGAATTTGAAATAAATTATAGAAACTATCGCGTTTCTTCTATCGCACTTAAAATAATCTCAGCTGCTTCACGAATTTCTTTTTCTGATATCGTTAATGGAGGTGACAGTCTGAAACTATAGGGATGAGAAAGAAACCAAAAGCTAATCAATCCTTTTTCGAGGCAACGATTCACTACTTTTTCTACACGTTCAAATGATGCCATGTCAAATGCATACATCATTCCTATCCGTCGAATTTCTTTTATTTCTGGTTCTGATGATAAAAGATCTTCGAGAAGCTTCCCATTTCTTTCTACCGTTTCAAAATCGATTTCAGTCTGCATAACCTGAAGACAAGCATCTGCCGCAGCGCAAATTACTGGATGACCTCCAAAGGTCGTAATATGTCCCAGCATTGGATTGTAAGTGAATTCGTTTAGCTTTTCTTTCGAAGAAACAACTGCGCCAATTGGCATTCCACCGCCGAGTGCTTTTCCTAAAGTTAAAATGTCTGGAGTAACGTTGAAATGTTCAAAAGCAAAAAGTTTACCTGTTCTTCCAATTCCGCATTGAATTTCATCAAAAATAAGCTGTGCCCCGACTTCAGAACATTTTTTTCTAAGTGCTGATAAAAAATCTTGCGATGGAACGCGAACTCCTGCATCACCTTGAACGGTTTCAATGATTACACCTGCAGTTTTTGATGTAATAAATTGGATGTCTTCTATTGAGTTAAAAGTCAAAAAGCGAACATCAGGCAACAAAGGTCGAAAGGCTTCTTTCTTTGTTTCATTTCCAGAAACACTCATGGAGCCGTGCGTACTGCCGTGATAGGATCCACGAAATGCAATTAATTCACTTCTTCCTGTAACTCGTTTAGCCAATTTCAATGCAGCTTCATTGGCTTCAGTGCCAGAGTTAACGGCATAAACACAATTCAAAGATTCAGGCAAAAGGGAAGTTAATCGTTTCGAAAAATTGAGCGTTGCATCTTGAATAAATTCGCCGTAAACCATTACGTGTAAATGACGGTCAATTTGCTTTTTCAATGCCGAAACAACGGAAGAGTGGTTGTGACCAATATTGTTCACAGCCACTCCCGCAATCATGTCATAAAAGCGTTTTCCAGTTTTATCATAAATAAAAATTCCCTCGGCATGATCAATATCCAATAAATATGGAAATGGGTTCGTTTGCCCCTGGCAATGTAAAAACGCTTCTTTTGAATTCATTGTGTTATTTTCCTTGTGTGCTTTGCGGACGATCTCCCGAACCTTTTCTGTCCTTGTTCAGTTGACTCATCAACTCGCGCTTAAATTTTTGTTCCAAACTTAACAGTTTTGTTGATTTGGAGTATCCAATTTTATCACCAATTTTTGAGTAATATTCACGTTTAAGCGCAATTTCTTTTTGTTCAGCATCGAATAACGCAAGTACTTTCGTTTTCTTTTCAGTATCGGTTAGCGTAGCGTGATTTTCTCTTAAATCTTTTTCTAATGCACGTTGCGTCTTCTTCTCAGCCTTTATTTTTGTTTCTAGCTCATTGTATATCGGCCAAAATTTTTCTGCTTCCTCTGTCGTCAATGCGAGTTCGGTTGTTATAAAGGAAATTTTTAACGCTTCTATTTTTTCCTTTTTCTCCTTTGCCGCAGGTCTTTTTCCTTCTTGTCCAAAAGAACTTGGTACCATAAATAATACAAGTGTTAACGCCGCGATTGATTTTACAATTGTGTTCATAATTCAAATTTTAAATAAAAAATAGTTCTGATTCATTCATTTCTTCCATGTCAATTCCTTCTTCTAACAAATATTCCATGATTTCTTCGTTGCTGATGTCGTCAAAGGAAATAGTTGATTCTGACTCGACTACAATTGGTTGAAAAACTTCCATATCCTGAATGGTTTGATCTGGAATAATTTCTATGATTTCGTCGAGTTCATATTCGTCAATGTTTTCCGTTACGTACGCCAAAATTGTTTCTTGTGGAATGTCATTTAATGCAGATTGAAAGCTCATACTTTCCTCTGTTGAAGTCGAAAGTTGAACAGTAATAGCGATTAAAGCAACTGCCGCTGCACTAGAAATCCACACCAAAGGCTTTTTATACAAAGGAACAATTTTCGGTGCTTGTTGACTTAGAATAGTGTCCGCCATAGCATCAAAATAGGTGCTTTCTGGAATGTCTATTTTCCGCTTTTGAACTTGGTCGAATATGTTGTTTGGATTTTCCATACGATATCTTAGATTGATTCGAAGATCAAAGGTTTAATTGATTGCGTAAAAAAGTTTCAATTTTTTGTCGCGCATGATGAAAACTGGCTTTTAACGAACCTTCAGAAGTGTCCAGTAATTTCGAAATTTCTGAATAGTGAAGCTCTTGCAAATATTTTAATTCAAAAACTTGACGTTGTTTTTCGGGGAGAGTATCAATTGCTTTAAATAGAAGTTCACTGATTTTTTCTTCGTCAAGAACATCAGGGTTACGACCTCCGGCTAGAATTTCTAATAGCGGTGGATCGATGTCAATTCCAGTTCGTCTATTTTCTTTATCCAGAAAGTTCAAGGTTTCGTTGCGCGCAATGCGATACATCCACGTGTAAAGTGTAGATTCTTGATTGAATTCATTTAGGTTCTGAAAGACTTTTACGAAAACGTTTTGAAGTATATCATTGGTTAATTCGTGACTTCTAGCAATGGAACGAATTTGTGCATATAAACGTGGACCGTAAACAGCCACAATCTCCTTAAATGCTGCATTGGTGTGTTTTCCTCCTCGATGGAAAAGTTGAATTATAGTTTTATCATCGAGGGCCATGCATTATTTACGTTTAATTACGCGCAATGCTGCATCTACAACATCTTGTGTATCGATATGATATTTAGTCATCAATTCGTCAGGAGTTCCACTTTCGCCAAATGAATCATCTACTCCCACATATTCTTGAGGAGTTGGATTGTTTCTAGAGATAACTTGAGCTACAGAATCACCTAAACCACCGTTAATCATATGTTCCTCTGCTGTAACAACACATTTTGTTTTGGCGATTGAAGTCAAAATTGCTTTTTCATCCAATGGTTTAATGGTGTGCATGTTGATTACTTCAGCAGAAATACCTTTTTCCGCTAAAATTTGAGCAGCTTCTATTGATTTCCATACCAAGTGACCACAAGCGATAATTGTAACATCACTTCCTTCTATTATTTGATCCGCTTTTCCGATTTGGAAATTTGCATCAGGTTTCACAAAAATAGGAACCGAAGGACGACCAAAACGCAAATAAACTGGACCTTCATGTTCAGCAATTGCAATTGTAGCTTGTTTCGTTTGGTTAAAATCACAAGGAACGATAACAGTCATATTTGGTAACATCTTCATCATTCCGATGTCCTCTAATATTTGATGAGTTGCACCGTCTTCACCCAATGTCAATCCAGCATGAGAAGCACAGATTTTTACGTTCTTTTTAGAATAAGCAATCGACTGACGAATTTGGTCGTAAACACGACCAGTTGAAAAGTTTGCGAATGTTCCAGTATACGGAATTTTCCCACCTATAGTCATTCCCGCAGCCATACTCATCATGTTTGCTTCTGCAATTCCAACTTGGAAAAAACGCTCTGGAAATTCATCTTCAAAAGCATTCATTTTTAACGAACCAGTTAAATCCGCACATAACGCAACAACGTGTTTATTTTTTTTACCAACTTCTAAAAGACCTTCTCCAAAACCAGAGCGCGTGTCTTTTTTACCTAAAACTTCAATGTTGATTGCCTTTGTCATAACCTTAATGATACTGTTTTGTTTGAATTAATTCTGAAATTTTGTTCCATCGTATAAGTCGATGATTTTAATTGTGATTGACGATACACAATTCGATAAGCTCCTGGTTGCAATTGGAATTCACCCGATCGTGAATTTTCATCTAGGTTACACACCCAATCCCAACTTCCATTACTATTTTGTGAGAAAATTTGACCGACAACTGGCTGTCCTGTGGAATAATTAAAAAACCCAGGTGCAGAAATATTTAGTGTTGAGGTGCTACTTTGTTCAATATCTGTTGTGATATAAATTCGCGGTAAAGTCAATATTTCGATGTCATACTTCCCGACAATGTATTTTTCCGTTTCGCTGATTTTTTGAGTATTCAACGTTTTTTCCGTTTCCGCAAGCATTACTCGGGCATCAACCTGATATTGTCGATCTGCATTAGAAAAACGAATTTTTAAATAACCTTGCGGCGAGTCAACACTAATTGTGTTGTGAACATTTCGCTGAATAGTGATGTTTTTCTTTTCAACACGAGGAGTCGTATTTACCACTAAGTCATACTTGAATTTAGGATCGATAATTAAGGTGTCAGGATTTCCATACTTATTTATAGTATGTGTGAATGTATATTTTAAATTGGTCGTTCCAGCTTCGTATAAAAACATTGTGACATCTGTTTCTTTTGGACTTTTATGAATGTCGTTTAAGTTGATTTGAACCGTCGTGTTTAAAAGTGCTTTTGAAACAATATTCTCCAATACTTTGGTAAAAGCTTCTTTTGTTTCGGCATCAGCATATGTTCCAATACAATTGAATTTCTCCAAATAAGACAAATCCATTCCTAGTCCAATTACAAAAGGAGTAACATTCACACCTTTATCTTTTAGCTTTTTAGCTATGACACAAGGGTCGTTGTCGCAGGCTTCTAGACCGTCAGTAATTAAAATAATGATATTACGTGATGTGTTGTCTGGAAAATCTCCTGCTGCCGCTTCCAATGATCGAGCAATTGGAGTCGTCCCCTTTGCATAAATAGATTTTATTCGCGCTTTTACCTGACCAAAATTATCTTTCCCAAAAGGAACTTCTAGTTTTGTATCGTTACAATCCTGATATGTTGCTGTAATTGGTGATTGATGACCGTATACACGAAGTCCAATCTCCAAATTGGGGATATCGTGAATATCATCTACTGTTTTCGCCAATAATTCTTTCGCCGCATCAATTCTAGTTTGTGCTCCCCAGCGCGCGTTCATGCTGTTGGAGGCATCAAGAATGAAGAGTATACGCGTCATTTGTTCTTGTCCAAAAGAAAATGAACTGAGAATAATAAACGCTATGGAAAGAATTTTTTTCAATTAATAATCGCCTAAAGTTTCTTCTAATTGGTTTAACGCACTTTCTAATTGCTCTGCGTTTGGAGCTGAACCGTGCCATTTGTGTGTCCCCATCATGTAATCAACACCTTGACCCATTTCTGTTTTCATTATGATTACAATTGGTTTGCCGTTTCCTGTCATTGACTTCGCTTTGTCTAAAGTCGACTTCAAATCATCCATGTCGTGCCCGTCCATTTCCAGAACATCCCAACCAAAAGCATGCCATTTTTGAGAAAGATTTCCTAGCGACATGACATCTTCTAGATCTCCGTCAATTTGCCTACCGTTATAATCAATAGTTGCAATTACGTTATCAATTTTTTTCGCAGCAGCATAAATTGCAGCTTCCCAAATTTGACCTTCTTGAAGTTCTCCATCACCGTGCAAACAGTAAACGATGGACTTATCACCATTTAATTTTTTTGTTTCAGCTGCTCCGATTGCAACTGATAAACCCTGCCCAAGTGAGCCAGATGCCATTCTAACTCCAGGTAAATTTTTATCCGTTGACGGGTGACCTTGCAATTTCGAACCTAATTTTCTAAAACCGTTTAAATCAGCAACCGGAAAATAACCAGCTCGAGCCAAAACACTGTAGAAAACAGGAGAAATATGACCGTTCGACAGGAAAAATAAATCTTCATTCTTTCCGTCCATCGAAAATGGTGAAGGGCAATGATTCATTTTGTCAAAATACATAACAGTTAAAAAATCCGCACATCCGAGCGAACCACCAGGGTGTCCTGAGCTAACGGCAGATACCATTCTTACTATATCTCTTCTAACTTGTGATGCAATTTTTTTTAATTCTTGAGTCTCCATAAAACGGTAATAATTCTTGTGTTGTTGGGACAAAATTAATTTATATTATTAGATTTAGGGTTCAAGAATTCGTAAGGTTATTATCAATTTGCAACTATTTATGCACAATCTTCGTCTTCTTATTAGTAACAAAAAACGTATATATGAAATTACTCTCTAGTCTTCTTTTTATCATTTTTCTGTCAAATGTTTCTTGGTCTCAACAGAAAATGGACAAACGGTTATTAACGAAATATTCAGTTAGTCAATTAAGTGCAATCGAATTAAACAATCCAAATGACTTGTTAATTATGACTTATGCTCTTGACAAAGGCATGTATATCGCAAATTATGCAAGTGAAAAAGGCGATGTTTTTGTTGAAATTGACGCGCCAAAAAAGAATCAAACGTATATCGATTTAAATTTAGAAATATTGGAAATGAATCAATATTTTAAAATTAAAGGACAAGACAAGCTTTTGGTGGTAAAATCAAAAGGAGTTTTAATGAATGAATTGAAAATTAATTAAGATGAAGAACTTTAATAAAATCGCATTTTCTTTTTTAGCTGTATTTGGATTGATTTCTTCAAGTATTGCGCAAAACGTAGTAATGGGTGATGTTGGTTATACCCAGGCCTCACCAGCAGATTGTAGTACTTTTGGAGTTGGATCAAATAACTTCTTTGATGATGGTGGTGCAGGAAATTACAGTGCAAATTTTAATGATACAACTGTGTTTTGTCCTGACCTTAATCAAGGTACCAAAATGACAATCACTTTTGCAATTAACGCTGGATTTGAATTTGATGTTCATGCATCGGATTCGATTTATGTGTATGATGGACCGACTACAGGTTCGCCTTTACTTGGTTCACACAACTCTGCAACCAACCCAGGAGGTTTCGCCTATACGGCATCATGGAACAATCCAAGTGGTTGTTTAACAGTTGTATTTATTTCAAATGGAGCGAATGAAGGTACAGGTTGGATTGGAAATGCACAATGTGGAAATCCAAATCAACCATTTGACCCGCACATTGAAGCATATGTAAATGGTGTTGGTCCAAATGCCTTAAATCCAATTGACACCGGCTATGTTGATGTGTGTTTTGGTGATAGTATTTTGTTTATTGCGAAGCCAATCTTTCCTTATTCTATGGAGAATACGGGTTATGGGTATTCGCAAAACTTGACCAATGTTGACTACGATTGGTATATTAGTTCAGGTGGAACTTTTCCAAACAATGATTCAATTTGGTTTACACCTCCTTCGAGAAATGGATTTTTAGTTGATTTGAAAATTACTGACAACTTCCCTCAAATAGAAAGAATGTTATGTAAAGTCAGGGTTTCTCAACAACCACTTTTTACTGGAACAGGGCCTCAACAGGATACGGTTTGTTTAGGGTCAAATACTTTTTTAGTAGGAGGAACAACTGCAACAGATACCGTGGGTGTTGATATTCCAGGAGGAAGTTTTGAATTAGGAGGATCGTTTGCCGGTTTAACTTATTTACCGGATGGTTCCGGAGCTGTGTATAACGCTCCTATTACAATCGGTGGTTTTCCTGCGGGAAGTACAATCTCAAATTCACAAGATTTAAATCAAGTTTGTATTACTATGGAACACTCGTATATGGGTGATTTGGAAATCGCTTTGGAATGTCCAAATGGTACCCAAGTTCCTTTAATGAATTCATATAATCCCGGTTTTATTCCCGGAGGAAATAGTGGAGGAGGAACTTATCTTGGACACCCTTACGATGATATCGGTGGCGGCGGTGCTGGAATTGGATGGGAATATTGTTTCAGTTCAGATTTTAATACTATAGGAGGTTCTATGACTGCAAATTTAGGAAATACTGTGCCAGTTGCAGCAGTGCCAGCTAATCCACCAGGACAACCAGTGCCGTTGTCTGCTGGAAACTCTATGGATCCAAGTGTTGTTTATGAACCAGAGTCTTCTTTTGCAGGATTTGCAGGATGTCCAGTAAATGGTCAGTGGACCATTATTGTTCAAGATAATCTTGGAACTGATGATGGTTATATTTTTGAATGGGGATTGTATTTTGACCCTTCATTTTTTACAGGCTTAGCAGGATATCAGAATACCATTGCTACGGAAGAATGGTTGGATGACCCAACAATTGTATCTGGTCAGAATGACACATTAATTGTGATTCAACCAAATACGCCAGGTTACCATGACTATACGTTCGTCGTAACTGATGATTTCGGTTGTGTTTATGATACAACGGTGTCACTTTATGTTTTGCCTCAGCCAATAATTTTTACAGATACAATTGGTTGTTTTCATAACTATTTTGTGAACGGAACCGTGTCGTATAACGGAGGAGTTTGGTCAGCTGCGGATACATCAATCCATTTTAGTCCTTCTGCTAACGTGGAGAATCCGTTGATTTATACATCGACCCCCGGCACATACACAGTAACCTTTACTGATAATGCGTGTAATACGGCAATAAGTTCGGAGATTTATTACCCGGATTACCCATGGACTCACTTGCCCGATACAACTATTTGTGAAGGCTCAATACTTCATTATGACGCACCGAATGAAAATGTTGACGTGACACAGTACACATGGAGTAATGGTGCTTTTGGACCGAGTCAGGACTTTGCAGAAGCAGGTTATTATGAGGTCACATTGACTAATGTTTGTCACACTGCTACCGAAGGATTTACTTTGGGAATTAAGAATTGTTTTGTGGATGCTCCGAATGTAATTTCGTTGGCGTCAGGTTCGCCAAATTCTATTTGGTATCCGAACTCAGACGGTATCAAAGAATATGAACTTTCGATTACTAATAGATGGGGTAATATCGTGTTCGAATGCGATGATCATATTGATTTGTGCGGTTGGAATGGAAAAGATAAAAGTGGTTTATATGTTGAAGAAGGAACTTATTTTTATTTGATTAACGCCAAAACGGATGGTGATCAGGAAATTCAAAAACATGGATTTATCCAAGTTGTAAAATAAAACGACATAATAGTTGTTAAAAGGGCGCTCATATTGAGTGCCCTTTTTTGATTGTATACGTTAAGTGATTACATTTACGTTATATAAAAAATGTAGTGATATGAAAGTTGTAGGAGTGAATGGTTTCGGAAGGATAGGAAGATATTTCACACGCTTGACATTAGACAATCCAAATGTAGATGTTGCCGTGGTAAATGATCTAGCAGATGTAAAGACTTTGGCGCATTTATTAAAATACGACAGCATCCATAGAGGCTTAAAACATGAATTTACGATTGTGAATAATTCAATTGAGTTTAAAAATGGAAAGAAAATTGTTTTTTTAGCCGAAAGAAATCCAGAAAATATACCATGGTCTCAATATGGAGTTGAAATAGTATTGGAATCGACAGGTATTTTTAGAACAAGGGAGCTCGCTTCAAAGCACTTCGTTGGTGGAGCAAAGAAAGTTGTTTTATCCGCGCCTGCTTCAGACAGTGATATCAGAACCGTGGTTGTAGGGATTAATGATCATTTAATTGAATCTCAAGACAATATCATTTCGAATGCATCCTGTACAACGAATTCTGCAGCTCCAATGGTTCAAGTGATGAAGGATTTATGTAAAATAGAAAGTGCGTTCATTACAACGGTACATAGTTATACCTCAGACCAGAAACTGCATGATGCACCACATTCGGATTTAAGACGCGCTAGGGCAGCAGCAGAATCAATTGTGCCCACTTCAACTGGAGCGGCAAAAGCCTTGGCGAAAATTTTCCCAGAGCTGGAAGGCCATATCGGAGGTTGTGGAGTTCGTGTTCCTGTTCCAGATGGTTCAATGACTGATTTGACGTTCGTGGTGAAAAATCCACCGACTGAAGCTCAGATTAATGAAGCGATGAAAAAAGCCTCGGAAACCTACTTGAAAGGAATAATGTCGTTCACTTCAGATCCAATTGTTTCAGTGGACATTATTGGGGATTCAAACAGTTGTATTTTCGATGCTGAATTAACAAGTGTTATAGGAAATATGGTAAAGGTCGTTGGTTGGTATGACAACGAGGCTGGATACTCAAATAGATTGGTCGACTTGATCCAAAAAATCTAATTCAACCAATTATTTCCATTCGTACACCCATCCATTTGGTGCAACCGTTTGTAATTCGTTTAGTCCTTTTTGTGCTTCTTCTCGAGTACTGAAGGATTTTATACTTACCAATGTCATTCCTCGCCCGGGCCCAACTTTTACGTTGTAACCTTCTGACTTTAATTTTTCACCAAGTCGGTTTGCGTTTGCTTCTGATCCGAAAGCTCCAGCTATAATATGAAACGGTAAATCGCCATTATTTGAGAAGTTACTTGTAGGTTTTTCATTTACTTCAGGCTCAATTGGTTCGGGGATAATTTCTTCTTCAACTTCAGGTTCTTCGGTGGATTTATCCTCTTCGCTTGAATTGTCAGAAGTTTCATTTTCATTAACTACTGGTTCTTTTTTAACTTCTTTTTTATCCGCAAGAAATGGAACATGTTGTTTTAGCCTGTCGTAGTTCATTCCGAAATATGTTCCACCTGCTAGGATCAATACAATTAAGGTCATGAGCATCCAAAAGCCCACACCTTTTTTCTTTTTCGCGGGTTTAGATTCTTTGTTTTTTCGAAGCTTATCGAGCTTTTCTGCTGTAGCCGCACGTTCTTCTTTTTCTAAAATATTTAATTCTTTTTTTGGCTCATCCTCTTTTAACTGAAGGACAACTGGCTCAGCTTTTTCTTCAATTATAGGAGGTGTAACTTCTTTAATTTCTTTTTCTTCAACTGTTTCTATCACAGGAGTTGGTTCAACAACCGCAGGTTCTTCAGTCACCGGCTCGGTTATTACCTCTTTTTCCTCAATGGTTGCATCTTGCGATATTGCTTTATCACCTTCCCAATTTTTAAAATCAATATCATCCCCATCTTTGACAAATGAACCAAATTGAAACATATCATAACTTTCTCCCTTATCCACTGTCAATTGAATCTCACGAACATATTTCGCAATAAGGTTTTTCGCTTCAAGCTCCTCAAAGCCTTCATTTTCTACAATATATTGCGTCAATTTACCGTCATCATGTTTTAGGTAGGACATGAACATAATTTCACCAGTATCGTGGTTGGTAATTGTAAGTGCACCAAGTCCAGGTATGATAATCGTATTAACGTTTTTAAGAATTTCGAGTAGGTATTTGTCCATGTTATTTAGCTTAGGAATCTTGAATATAGTAAAAAATCAAAATAAATCTGAGAAATTAAAGGTCTCTTTTAACCGAACGCCTCTTTCTGTTTGTTGCAAAGTACAACATTCGTTGTAGAAGTCGTGTTCTAAAAATAATATTGCGTCGTTGTTAACTGCATTAGAAAGGAATCGTTCTTTTTCGTCTAATGTAATTAAAGGTCGGGTGTCGTAACCCATCACATACGGTAGTGGAAGATGCCCGACGCTTGGAAGTAAATCCGCCATGAAAATCAGTGTTTTTTCTTTATAATGGATATGTGGAATCATCATACTTTCTGTGTGACCGTCGACAAAAAGAACATCAAAATTATTGAATACATTTTTTGTATAATCACCTTGTCGTTCAATGAACTTTAATTGTCCACTTTCTTCTATTGGAAGTATATTTTCCTTTAAAAAAGATGCTTTTTCACGCGCATTTGGTTCGGTTGCCCATTTCCAATGTTTTTCGGTACTCCAATAAGTCGCGTTTTTGAAAACTGGCTCAAACCCTTTTCCATCTTTAGTTCTTTTAATGGCGCCGCCACAATGGTCGAAATGCAAATGAGTTAAAAACACATCTGTAACGTCGTCCACACTAAAACCTAGTTTCTTTAAATTGGGTTCAAAGATATTTTTGTCGGACAAATAGAAGTGAGAGAAGAATTTTTCATCCTGTTTATCTCCAATTCCAGTGTCAATTAAAATTAAACGGTCTTCATCTTCGATTAGCATGCATCTCATGGACCAATCACACATGTTATTCGAGTCGGCTGGATTTGTTCGTGACCATAAAGATTTAGGAACAACTCCAAACATTGCTCCTCCGTCTAACTTAAAATTTCCTGTATTAATGGGATGTATTTTCATTTTAATTGTTTTTTGAATACATAGAAACGGTATCTCCAAAGTACTCGAATGAATGCTTAATTTTAGTTTTTATTTCTGGGGCATCTGTACCTTTTTCAAATGTCGAAGCGCCAGTTATTATGGCTGCCTCATCCCAAAGTTCAGCATCAATAAAGGATTGAAGCGTTTGAGCGCCTCCTTCAATTAAAACCGAAATAATGTTTAATTTATAAAGCGCATTTAAAATGGATGTCGGACGCATATCTTCTAGTTGAATGAATTCGATCCCGTTTTTATTTTCCGATTTTTTTAGGTTTAAAACCAGCGTACGGGAATCAGAATTAAAAATAGAATAATTTGAAATCAATGTTAGATTAGAATCCAAAATAATTCGAATCGGGTTCGTTCCGGTGACTGCCCTCACAGTTAAGCTGGGATTGTCATTTTCAACCGTTTTTCTACCAATTAAAATTGCCTGATATTTATTTCGCCATGAATGAACCAATGTTTGACTTTCAGGAGATGAAATCCAAGTTATCGCACCGTTTGAATCTCCATTGTCTAATTTTCCATTTATTGTTTGAGCCCATTTTAGAAAAACATAGGGTCTTTTTTTCTCGTGAAACGTAAAAAAATGTTCGTTAAGTTCTCGACATTCATTTTCCAGACATCCAACCTGAACATCAATTCCATTTTTTTCAAGATGCGCTATGCCTTTTCCTTTTACTTTAGAAAACGTATCAATACACCCAATAACAACTCTTTTAAATCGATGCTTGACTATTAGGTCGGCACATGGAGGTGTTTTTCCGAAATGAGCACAAGGCTCAAGAGTAACATAAATTGTGGATTCTGATAATAGTGATTTGTCTGAAACACACTGGATAGCATTTACTTCTGCATGAGATTTACCGAATTCTTGATGGTAACCTTCTCCAATAATTATGTCATTATGAACAATAACAGCTCCGACAAGAGGGTTTGGTGCAACTTTTCCTTGACCTAACAAAGCCAAATCAATTCCGCGTTGCATAAAACTGTCTTTTAAAAGCATAAAACGAAGATAGCAAGAAAGACTTAGTTTGAAATGTATGAGTGATATTAAAGTATTGAATAGTTGTTATATTCGTGAATATGAAAACATTTACTTCAAAGCAGAAACTTAAATTTTTGTTTAGTTTACCAGTTGTTGTTGCGGCATTGGGCTACTTCGTGGATATTTATGATTTAATCATTTTTGGAATTGTTAGAGTTGAAAGCTTACAAGATTTGGGACTTGATCCAGACACAGTCGGATCAATGGTATTGAATTGGCAAATGTTTGGTTTGTTGTTGGGAGGTATTTTTTGGGGAGTTTTCGGTGATAAAAAAGGAAGACTTTCAGTATTATTTGGTTCTATCTTAGTTTATTCTCTCGCGAATATCGCCTGTGGATTTTTACCTCAAATGCAGTTCATGGATTCAGGAGCCTTGTACTGTATCTTACGATTTATTGCCGGAATAGGTTTAGCGGGTGAGCTTGGAGCCGGAATTACGCTGGTTTCAGAATCGTTGCCAAAAGAGTTACGAGCAATTGGAACTTCAATTGTAGCAGGTTTTGGTTTGTTAGGGGCAGTGGTTGCAAAGTTGACCGTTGGCATATCAGGTGATTGGACGACGACTTATTTTATAGGAGGAGGTTTAGGTTTGGCGTTATTGCTACTTCGAGTTGGAGTTGTAGAGTCGGGTATTTACAAGGATATTGTTGCTAAAGTTGAAGTGAAAAAGGGAAATTTCATTTCGTTTTTCACCAATAAAGATCGATTTATTCGCTACATGAAATGTATCGCAATTGGACTTCCTACCTGGTTTTGTATTGGAATATTTGCTTTTTTTGGAAATCAATTCGCAGAGCCATTAGGAATAAAAGGAGATTTGGATCCTGGATTGTGTATCATGTGGGCCTATGTTGGAATATCGGCGGGTGATTTTGCGAGCGGATTTATCAGTCACTTATTGCATTCTAGAAAAATGGCAATTTTTTGGATGCTTGTTTTTACTATGGTAGGTGTTATTCTTTTGGTGTCGGGATTTGCAACTTCAGCCAATGGGTATTATTTCTTTATGGGTTGGTTGGGATTAGGAACAGGATACTGGGCAATGTTCGTTACCCTGGGAGCTGAACAATTTGGAACAAATATTCGTTCTACGGCAGCAACCACCATTCCAAATATGGTCAGAGGCAGTTTGCCCTTGATGGTATTACTTTTTGATTGCCTTAAGCCAGAAAGTGGAGTTATAAATGCAGCAATAGTTGTAGGAGTAATTGCTTTTAGTTTGGCCATTTATTCAGCTTTAACGATTTCTGAAACGCACAATACCGATATGGATTTTGTGGAGTAGGCTCGCCTATAGAAGAATTAAAAAAAAGCCATTCAAGTTAAAGAATGGCTTTTTTCCTTTTATTTATTTTCTAATTCATTAATTCTTTGTTCTAATTTTTCGATAATAACTTGTTGTTCCTGAATTGCTTTTGTTAGAATCGGAATTATTCGAGTGTAATCCATTACTACAAACTCTTCTTTGTTGTTTTTAAGAGCTTCGTTAGGATTTACTTCAACACAGGCTTGTGTATCGAAGGTTTTTATTCTAGTTATTTCGGGAATAACAGCTTGTACCTCTTGAGATATAAAACCATATTCCAAGCCACTATTTAATCCCATATTTGGAAATTTATCTAGATCATAATTATAGGTTACTGGCTTAAGCTTCATGATAAGTTCGGTAGCATTATTGATTGTTACAATATCTTTTTTCGTTCGTTCATCTGAAATCGTTCCAAGAAACCCAGTATAACCAAGATCATCATAAAATTCTCCTCCCCATCCAGTATTAGCACCTCCACTGTTGAAACGAGAACCTCTTACTCCAGTTCCTTGCCATTCATTGGAAGCACCTCTAACTCCAATCGTTGGAGAAAGATTAGCTCCTTGATATATTCCTAACCCAAATACTCCTGCCGGAATGAAACCTGTTCCATTATATCCAGTAATTCCCTCGATACCATTGTAACCGTTGGCAGTACCCTGATTATATCCAGATATAGATACTCCATCAGCTCCCAAATTATTGTAAGAGGCCATTGCAGTAGCACCTACGGCTGCACCACCATTTGTCATTTGAAACATATTGGCTGGAGTTACTGTTCGAATACCAATATTGCCATTTGACTCTAATGTCATACGTTCAACTCCATTGGAATACATTCTAAAATCGATTGCGTTATTTGTTCCAATATAATTGGCTGCAATTGCTGTATTTCCTGCTGTTAACCATGCACCATTTGCAGAAGTTACAGGACCGCCTGATCCAGCGGTTCCGTTAACGACCATTGTCCCGTTTGTGTTAAAAGTTGGCGCCACTAAAGTCCATGTCGGTCCTGCTGGTCCCGCTGGACCTTGAGGCCCTACCGCACCATCAATACCATCAACTCCTGGGGTTCCCGCTGCTCCTGCTGGTCCTGCTGGCCCTTGTGGTCCAATCGCACCCGCTGCTCCTGCCTGTCTCTTATACACATCTCCGAGCCCACGAGACAGGCAGAAATCTCG
>OLID01000187.1_pt1 | contig 34337 bp, 27 predicted proteins | sample 1609361 | NCBI WGS metagenome assembly OLID01 (sample SAMN05416778, study PRJEB24817) | seawater metagenome | isolation source: Sea water | place: Canada:Atlantic | collected 2013-07
GTTCGGACCTTTTACTTCAAACAGTACACGACCGTGTGCCTTGGCAAACAGTGTGTGATCTTTACCAATACCGACATTGGTGCCGGCGTGGAAGCGTGTACCACGCTGACGAACAATGATGTTACCAGCCAGAACCTGCTCGCCGCCGAATCGTTTTACACCCAGTCGTTTGGATATCGAATCGCGACCGTTACTGGTACTACCGCCTGCCTTTTTATGTGCCATGATCTACTCCCGGACTGAATCAGCCCTTGATACCTGTGATGCGAACTTCCGTAAACCACTGACGGTGGCCCTGACGCTTACGGTAGTGCTTACGACGGTTGAATTTGATGATTGTCACTTTCGGCGCGCGGCCCTGAGCAATCACTTCCGCGGTTACGGTGCTGCCATCTACGTAAGGCGCGCCAATCTTGACGGACTCGCCTTCACCTACCATCAGCACTTTGTCAAAATTGATCTTCTCGCCAGTCGGAACTTCAATCTTTTCCAACTTCAAGGTCTCGCCTTCAACAACCCGGTGCTGTTTGCCACCACTTTCAATAACCGCGTACATATGAAACTCCAGTATTTGGGACCCTGGCCTGCTTCCCTGTCAACTGCAGGGGACCGCAAACCTGTAGCACCGCGGCCATGGCCGTTGCGCTCTAATCTATAAGGGCGGGCATTTTACGAGAAGCTGACGCCACTGGCAAGCATTTCTCACTGATTTATGCATAGTATGGGACACTGTGTCAGCCGCGCGGGATATCAGTGTGGCTTGACAGCTTCGCGCTTCGCCCCTAGCATGACCGCGCATTCCCATGTCCAGCGTCCCCGAACGACGGTATACCCATGCATAATACGATCCGCGCCGCCGTTGCGACCGACTTTGAGGCTGTCAACGCTTACATTGTCGAGCAACTGCATTCCAATGTCGACCTGGTCGAAAACATTGGCCACTATATTATCAATGCTGGCGGCAAACGTATGCGGCCCATGCTGGTGCTGCTCAGTGCCAGAGGCTGCGGCGCTACCGGCGATGACGCAGTCAAACTGGCTGCCGTGATTGAATTTATCCATACGGCCACCCTGCTGCACGACGATGTTGTCGACATGTCGGCCATGCGTCGTGGACGACCTACCGCCAATGAACAGTGGAACAACCCGTCCAGCGTACTGGTTGGCGATTTCATCTATTCACGCGCGTTTCAGGTGCTGGTCAAGATCGGCAATATTGATGTCATGCAGGTTATTGCCGACACCACCAATATCATTGCCGAAGGCGAAGTACTGCAGCTATTAAACAAACACCGCACGGATATCTCGGAAGCCGACTATATGCGCGTGATCCGGGACAAGACGGCGGTGCTGTTCGAGGCCGCCGCGTACTGTGGCGCCATAGTGGCCCGGGCTCCTGCAGATACCTGTCAGGCCCTGAAAGCCGCCGGCATGCATCTGGGACTTGCCTTTCAGCTGGTTGACGACGTACTGGACTACGACGGTGATGCCAGCGAAATGGGCAAGAACATTGGCGATGACCTGGCCGAAGGCAAGCCCACGCTGCCTCTTATCCACGCGCTGCAACACAGCAGTGGCGACGATCACGAGCTGCTGCGCCAAAGCATTATCAATGGTGGCCCGGAGAACCTGGATCAGGTAATCCGTATCATTCGCGGTACCGGCGCGCTGGAATACACCCGCCGGAAAGCGCGGGAACAGGCCGATCTGGCTGCGGCACAAGTCTCCACATTACCCGATTCAACATACCGTAAGTCCCTGTTGCAGATGTGCGAAATGGCTGTCGCACGGGTAAGCTGATCATGATATAACTCGGTGCACAAAAACCAGCGGAGGGGGGCACCGAACAATGAGCAAACCGATACTCGACACAATGCCGGACATCGAGGCATTTGAACAAACTCCGCTGCAAGAACAGTTTCCCGCACAAACGGCATTCGAGCTGATTGAACAAAGTGCGGCCCGTTATGGCGACGATCCGGCGCTGGATTTTCTCCTCACTGGGCGGCGCGACGAGATCCCTCAGACGCTAACTTTCAATGATCTGGCCAATGTCACCCGACAAACCGCCAATCTGCTGAGCAGCCTGGGTTTGCAGGGTGATCAGGCCGTGTCATTGCTGCTACCGATGCTGCCCCAATCACATCCATTGATTCTGGGCAGCCAGCTTGCCGGCATCGCCAATCCGATCAACCCGCTGCTCGAACCTGGCCACATGGCTGAAATCATTCAGGCTGCAGACGCACGCATCATCGCCTGCCTGGCACCGTCGGATCATGTGCCGCTATGGGACAAGCTGCTGCATATTCTACCGTCACTTCCCGACGTACATACCATTCTGGTCGTACACCAGGCCGGTCTGACAGACCCCTGCAGCATGCCCGACATTCCCGGACGTGATATCAAACTGATTGATTACAACGTGGCTGTCGCCGAGCAGGACAGCCGATCACTGACCCTGCCGCGTACGCTGAGCACTGACACCATAGCTGCGTGTTTCCACACCGGCGGCACCACCGGCAAGCCCAAGATAGCGCAACTGACTCACGGCAACATGGCTTACCTGGGGCAGCTGTCGCAGGTACTGAACTCACATCTCGGGCGGCAGACAGCACTTTGCGGCCTGCCGTTGTTCCATATATTCGGCGTTATTATCCTCGGCATTGGCGCGTTCGCGGCCGGCAACCGCATTGTCCTGATGACACCCGCCGGTTTCCGCAACCCCGAGGTCATCAAAAACCTGTGGCACCATGTGGCTCGATTCAGGGCCAACAGTTTTGCGGCAGTGCCGACAGTCCTGACGGCGCTGTCGCAGGTGCCGGTGGGAGATGAAGACATTAGCAGTCTGGAGCGCATCAACTCCGGTGCGGCACCGCTGTCGCCGGCGTTTGAGCAACGCTTTGAGGAAAAATACAAACTGTCGGTGACCAATGGTTACGGCATGACCGAAACCACATCGTTGATCACCCGCCCGCCCGAAGTTCAGCCGCCCGGCAGTGTGGGCCTGCGTCTGCCCTATTCCCGCGTCAGGATTGTTCAGCTGGATGGCACCGCCGTCAGCAAGGAATGCCGAACCGGCGAAAGCGGCGTCGTACTGGTCAGGGGACCTCAGGTTTTTGCCGGCTACAAAGCAGAGTCAGACAACGAGCAGGCCTGGATAGAGAAGCACTGGTTCAATACCGGCGACCTGGGCTACATGGATGAGCAGGGCTTTCTGTATTTGACCGGGCGGGCAAAAGATCTGATTATCCGGGGCGGTCACAACATTGATCCGGAACTGATCGAAGAGCCCCTGAATCTTCATCCTGACGTGATTACCGCGACAGCTGTCGGCATGCCAGACCCCTACGCCGGCGAACTGCCGATGGCGTTTGTTGTAGTCAGGCCCGGCAGCACGGTCAAACCGCAGGAATTGCTGGCCTACTGTGAAGAAAAGGTGTCGGAACGGGCAGCCGTACCGAAACGTATAGAGATCATTGACGCCATGCCAATGACTGCGGTCGGTAAAATCTTCCGGCCGGCGTTGCGTCAGCAGATCAGCGCTGCCATCCTTCAGGAACATCTGGAACGCGAGCATATCAATGCTCTCGTGGAAACGCGGCTTGACAGCAAGAAAGGCATGACTGCCAAGGTGGTATTGCAGGATGCAGCGCGGCAAGAGGAAACCAGGGCGCTGCTGAGCCCCTACAATATCGATATCTCGGTCAGCGTTGAAAACTGATCAGTGAACCCGTCATTCGATAAAGCGCACACTGAACCCGGCGCTGCTGGCGCGCAGGATGGAGTGGTTCTCCACGCGCCTGACACGGGACTGACCGGACCTGTAGGTCTGGTCACCCAACTCACGTAGTGCTACTGCCAGGTCCCTGGCTTCCTGAAACTGCTCCTCCTGCCCCAGTTCACGATAGGTCAACCCCAGGGCGAGGTAAAAGTCAGGCTCCAGTCGATTGCGCTGTATTGCTCGCTGGTAGTGCTTCTGTGCCTGCTCAAAATCCTGCTCATTAAATGCAATATTGCCCAGCACATAGTGATAATAAGGATTGCGGTTGTTGTAGCGTTGCACGGCCCGGCGATAGCGCTCAGCTTCTTCTTCATTGCCCCGCAGCGAATAGAAGCGGGCAAGATTGTTGACGGCCGTGGGATAGTTTTTATCCAGCCAGGCCGCTTTCAGGTAACTGTACTTTGCCAGTTCATCATCGCCGGCAGTGTTCCAGGTGCTGCCCATGTTGTTCCAGGCAATGGCCAGATCCGGGTCGGTCTCCAGCGCATAACGAAACCACTGCAGCGCCTCATCAATACGTTGATTGACCAGATGATCAACAGCCACGTTATTAAAATAAAGTGCCAGTGCCTGTTGATCGGTAATCACTTCAGCGGTCTGCTGCTGCAATTGAACATCAGGCGTAAAATCGACAATGTACTGACTGCTGCCACCCAGGCTGCCCAGGGCATTGATATGCTCGCTTAGAACCAGCAATTCGCCGCGCCGGTCCCATTGCGGCCTGACCTGCGCAGTCTGATATTGCGCCTGCAACCCTTGATGACGAGCCATGGCGATATACAGATTGACCAGCGACAGGCAGTTGGCGCGCCGCTGCGCAAAGGCTTCGGCGGCGGTCAGGTTTGCGCTATCGTCATACTGGACATTAAGATGATCCGGGGAAAACAGCAACTCCTGCAGGCGAGCGACCAGATCCCAGCCGTCGAGATCTGGTTCTATATGCTGTGCCATGTAATCGCGCATGGCGGTGTCGACAGCCAGCAGGTCGATATCGGGAACCGATATGTCAGTACCCAGCATGCGCTGTTCAAGGGCCGAATCAGGCTGAAACCCGGGATTGAGACTGAGCAGTTGGCACGCGGACAGCACCACTGCCGTGGCAACAGCCGACAGGGTGCGGGTCAGAGCCCGCCATGGAATATCTAACGCCAACGTTTGCACCGATCTGCCTGCTCCCGATTTTATCTGTCTTATGGGTATCCAGACCGTGAATGCTGCAGGAATATTCCGGGGTAACAGGCGCAGACATTGCCTGCGCCCGACCTCAATACGCCTTACATGTTCGGATAGCTGGGGCCACCACTACCCTCCGGTACCACCCATTTGATGTTCTGCGCAGGGTCCTTGATGTCGCAGGTTTTGCAATGCACACAGTTCTGCGCATTGATCTGAAAGCGCTTGCCACCCTCGCCATCGTCCAGCACTTCATAGACACCCGCCGGGCAGTAACGTTGAGCGGGCTCGTCGTAGACCGGCAGATTGTGCTGAATCGGTATCGATGGATCGATCAGCTGCAAATGACACGGCTGATCCTCGACATGATTGGTATTGGACAGGAACACCGACGACAATTTGTCGAAGGTGATCTTGCCGTCAGGTTTCGGGTAGTCAATTTTCGGGCACTCTGCTGCCGGCTTGAGCTGAGCGTAATCATGGGATTTATCATTGAAGGTCAGCGGGAAGCGGCCGGCAAATATATTGTGCTCGATAAAGCTCAGGCTGCTGCCAATCCAGAAGCCGAACTTGTGGAAACCAGCGCTGAAATTGCGGGTCTTGTGCAGTTCATCGTAAAGCGCAGAGGACTTCACGCGATCGCCGTATTCGGTCAGGTCGTGACCCGGCTTGACGGACTCCTGCTGCAGGGACGCAAACAGCGATTCGGCCGCCAGCATACCTGAGCGCATGGCAGTATGGCTGCCCTTGATTTTTGCCGCATTCAGCGTACCGGCATCGCAACCGATCAGCAGACCGCCCGGAAAGCTCATTTTGGGCAGTGAATTGAGGCCACCCTTGTTAAGCGCCCGCGCCCCGTAACTCAGGCGCTTGCCGCCTTCGAGGTACTGGCGGATAACCGGATGCTGCTTGAATTTCTGGAACTCATCGAAGGGGCTGATATGTGGATTCTTGTAGCCCAGATCGACAATCAGTCCTAGATAAACCTGATTGTTCTCGGCGTGGTAAAGGAAACCGCCGCTGGAGCCGGCGTAGCTGGCACCAATCATCGGGTAGCCGGCAGTGTGAACAACCTGCCCTTCCTTGTGCAGCTCAGCAGGAATCTCCCAGACTTCTTTCAGGCCGATGCCGTAGTGTTGCGGATCACTGTCCTTGTCGAGTTCAAACCGGGCAATCAGCTCCTTGCCCAGGTGACCACGACAACCTTCCGCCAGAATCGTATATTTGGCATGAAATTCAAATCCGGGCTCATATGCGTCTTTTTTCTCGCCTTTGGCATCGACACCCATGTCCCCCGTGGCCACACCTTTTACGGTACCGTCGTCGTGGTACAGGATTTCAGCGGCGGCAAAACCGGGGAAAACCTCGGCGCCCAGTTCCATCGCCTGCTCAGCCAGCCAGCGGCAAAGATTGCCCAGTGAAATGATGTAGTTGCCATGATTGCGCATGGGCTTGGGCACCAGCATATCAGGGAAACGGATGGATTTTTCTTCACCGGGCAGGTAATAGACATCATCGCCGGTCACCGCGGTATGCACGGGAGCACCCTTCTCTTTCCAGTCAGGAAACAGTTCGTTCAGTGCGGAGGGTTCAAATACGGCACCGGACAGAATATGGGCGCCGACTTCGGAACCTTTTTCCAGCACGCAAACGGAAATCTCTTTTTCTGCCTCCTGCGCCAGTTGTAACAGGCGGCAGGCAGTGGCCAGGCCAGCTGGTCCGGCCCCCACGATAACGACATCGACTTCCATTGACTCGCGTTGCATAGTCTGGTTTCCCCCTCACGTGCGTTTGCGAAATGCTAGCTTGACAACCAAGCGCCACTGCCGGACATCAACAGTGGTGTGCCCGCCGCGCGGGCACCGTATTATCCTCAATTCGACTCCGAATCGCAAAGGCAGGCTGCCAGTGCTGAGCGCAGATCGGGGTAACGGAATTCAAAACCCTCGGCTTGCAGTCGCGCGGGCTTGACATTCTGGCCGTGCAGCAGCAGCCGGTCGCCCATCTCGCCAAACATCAACTGCACCAGCGGCGCCGGCAAAGGCAGCACAGCAGGCCGGTTGACAGCCGCGGCCAATTCTCGGGTAAACGTGCGATTGCTGACCGATTCCGGTGCTGTGACATTGTAGACGCCGGATTCTGAATCACCAGCCAGCAGAAAGCGGATGACGTTGATGACGTCTGTGCGGTGCACCCAGGACAGCATCTGCTGACCATCACCCAGACGCCCGCCCAATGCCAGCCGGAACATTGGCAACAGGCGACCCAGCATCCCGCCGCCCGGCCCCAGTACCACGCCCAGACGCAGCAGACACACCCGAATTCCCAGGGACTCCGCCTTGCGGGCTTCTTCCTCCCAGCGTTTGCACAACTGGTGGCTGAATTCATCATGTGCCGCAGAGGTCTCCGTGAGCGGCTCCGTGCCGTGGGCACCGTAGAATCCCACAGCTGAGGCGTTGAGCAGCAGACCGGGGCGCTGCCTTAGCCGCTGACACAGCTGTACCAGCGCCCTGGTAGTCTCCAGCCGGCTACTCAGCAACAGACGTTTGCGTGCTCTGGTCCAGCGCTTGTCAGCAATGCCGGCCCCGGCCAGGTTGATGATGGCGTCAAACTGGCGATCCTGGTCGACTTCATCCAGGCTACGGAGCAATTCCGGCCGGGTGCCCAGCGTCAGCCGGGCCCGCGCATAGTCGCGCACCAGCACAGTGAGCTCGTGCCCCAACACCTGAAGCTCCTCGGTCAGACGGGCGCCGATAAAGCCGGTACCACCAGTGATCAGAATTCGCATGCATTAAACCCTTTGCGTCAGCATTCGGCCACAATTATGGCAAACCGCCCCCAGTTCCTCACAAATTGTCACAACAGTGAGCGCCACTTTTTTGATAACATTACAGTTATTCCAAATAACCTGATCTTCATTTTTTATCGCAGGCACAAGGACTCTAACCTACAATGACCCGTAGCAGCATTATCTCGCCCATTTTTCGCGCCACTACGCGTTTTCGTGTCAGTGCGCTGAGCCTGCTGATCATCAGCTTATCAAATACCACCACCCAGGCAAGCACAGACGAAATCACAGCAACTACAGCCGAAAACTCTACTGTCATCTACCCGGCCTCCTTCTTCCAGCCTTACAATCCAGTGTCTGTTAATGACATGATCGACCGCATCCCCGGTGTTAGCCTCAGTGGTGGTGGCGGTGGCCGCGGACTGGGTAGCGGCGGTGACCTGCTGATCAACGGCCAGCGACTCGCCGGCAAGGACAATTCACCGCAAGACCAGTTGCGCAGGATTGCCGCGCGCGAAGTTGAACGCATCGAAATTATTCGCGGCACCTCCAGTGACCTGGCGGTACGTGGGTCCGGCCAGGTCGTCAACGTGGTGCTGCAGGACGCCGATACCCGCGCCAGCACCTCGGTTGAGATCAGCACCGATCGCCACACTGATGGCACACTGCAGCCGGGCGCAACCATTTCCCACAGTCGCCAGACCGGCAACCTCAATGCCACGTTCAGTCTGCAGGCAGATCCCCAGTACAACCACAACCAGCGCCGCGAGATCAGCTACACGCCGGGCCTGGCCGCAACCGAATTGATGAACGAGGACAACGTCCGTGATCGTATGGCCTACCAGGCCAGCACGCTGGTTGGGTATCGGGCAGGCCAGCACCGTATGCAGTTAAACGCGCTCTATGGCACCTCGGATCACCCGGTAGACATCCTGCGCCAATACCGCAGCCCGCAGATGCCGGGCACGGTTGCCCGTATCGAGCGCGAACCCATCGAGTATGTGAAAAATAACTGGGAGCTGGGCGGCGACTATGAATTCGAGTTTGACGACGGTGGCAATCTGCTGTTCCTGTTCATCGTCAATGATGACACCGACAACAACGTACGCGAACGCTTTCTGACGGATTCACCACAAACGGCCGATGAAGAACGCAAAGTACTGTATATCGAGTCCAACAGCCGGACCCGCGAGCGCATCGCGCAAAGCACTTACAGCTGGTCTCTGAGCGACGACCAGGATCTGCAGCTGGGTGCGGAACGGGCACAAACCATTCTGGACTCCAGCCTTCTGATAGGGCGCGAGTCAGGTGAAACGGCGCCCTCTCCGAGGTACGGTGATCTGCGGCCGGCACTGAGCCTGTCCAACCCGGGCTCAAGCGTTGAAGAAATGCGCTATGAAGGTTTCGCCGTGCACAACTGGACGTTGAATGATCGCATGACGCTGGAAAGCAGCCTGGTCTATGAGACCTCTGAAATCAGCCAGACTGGCACTGTCAGTCAGAGCCGGGATTTCCAGTTCTGGCGCCCGTCCGTGGACTACCGTTTTAACATCACCAATTCGCTGCAGTTGCGTGCCACCGTGGCCCGCCAGGTGCAGCAGTTAAGCTTCGCCAATTTCACGGCAACAGCCAATACCAGTGATAACGACAAGGATGCTGATGCCGGCAACCCGAACCTGGTACCGACCAAGGAAATCCGTTACGAACTGACCATGGAGTACCGACTGCCCAATGATGCTGGTGTGGTCAGCTCGCGTTTCTTCATGCGTGATCTGGAAGATCAGATCGGGCGCATCAATGTGTCCTCTGATCCCGCCCGACCGGTTTCGGCAGCCGGCAATATTGGCGATGCCAAACGCTGGGGCGTATATCTGGACGGCAGCACCCGCCTGGGTTCATTGGGACTGCCTGATGCAATTTTGTCCTCAAGTCTTTATCTGTTTGACTCGGAGGTCACCAATCCGATACTGGGCACACAGGAGCGCATCAACGGTCGTGGCCGCGCGGAAATCGGCTTTCGCCACGATGTCGTCAACTGGAATCTTAATTACGGCTTCGACTACGGTCATCCCCTCAACGGTGGAGAACGCAACATCGACGTCAATACCATCGATTCGTATGAGCAGGCCAGCAGCCTGACCATGTTTGTCTCGACGGTGCTGTTTGATGACGTTACTTTCAGGCTCGAATCCAATAATACGCTAGGCTCTGAATCCTGCCGCGAACGTGTGCGCTACAATGGCCTGGCGGCCGCAGGTGACATCAGCGAGATCGAAAACTCCTGCTGGGGCAGTGGTCAGAAACTGGCACTGAAGGTGCGCAAGAACTTCTGAACCACCACCCGATATCCACCGGACATCCTACTCTGGCTTACTGAAAATCATCATGTGCTGCCAGGGCAGGAAGTCCAGGGTGTCGTCCCAGTTCAATCCGAACACGCTCATTTCCCGCACAACCTGCTCTTCACTCATTTTGTGCAGCGGTCTGATGGGCACGCTGTCATCCTCTGCACGATACTCGAGAAGGATAACGCGCCCGCCCGGTTTGAGGGCATCGTTGATGCCGTCCATCATTTCGAAGGGATGGGAGAACTCGTGATAGGCATCCACCAGCAATACCACATCAACGCTGTTCTCCGGCAACCCCGGGTCGTCTATCTGGCCTAACACCGGTTCAACATTGCTGATGCCCAACTCGGCCTTGCGCTGCTCCAGTAGCGCCAGCATCTCCGGCTGAATGTCCGTTGCCAGCACCCTTCCCTCAGGCACCAGCGGCGCCATGCGAAACGTGAAGTAACCGGTGCCAGCACCGATGTCTGCCACCACATCATCGGGTTCCAGCCCCATATTGGCGACCACTTCATCGGGCATCTCTTCGTGCGTACGCTGTTCGCGCTCCAGCCATCCGGCGGCCTGGTGCCCCATGACGCCGGAAATCTCGCGGCCCATGTAGAACTTGCCGATGCCGCCCTGGCTGCGCCCGGGATCAAATTCATAACCTGGATTTTCCGCCGCCTGTACCTGACCGGCACTCAGCGCGACAGCAACGATGATGGCAAGAGATTTCAGCGATTTCATGATAGTCACCTTCAAGATACGTCGAATCGAAGTCAGAAGAGTAACAGAAGCGGCGCTGCGATGGTAAATTCGGCGAACCGCACCCGTCCGTGCCAGCTATGATAGAATCCGGGCAGATCAAATTCGCGGAGCAACAGACACTGATGAGCAACGTTCTTGAGGGTATCCGGGTACTGGATTTTGGGCGCTATATTGCAGGGCCGTTTTGCGCCAGCCTGCTGAGCGACATGGGTGCGGAAGTCATCCGCATAGAAAAGGTCCAGGGTAGCGAAGACCGCTTCCTCTCCCCGGTCAGTGACACCGGCGACGGCGCCCTGTTCATGCAGATGGGCCGCAACAAGCTGGGCATGACGCTGAACCCGATGAAACCCGAAGGCCGTGAAGTGGTCAAGAAACTGGTGGCCAGCGCCGATGTGGTGGTGGCCAACCTGCCACCGGATACCCTGCATGCCATGGGCCTGGACTACGATAGCCTGACGGCGATCAAGCCCGATATCATTCTGACCATGATTTCCGCCTTCGGTACCGGCGGCCCGTACAGCAATCGCGTCGGCTTCGACGGCCTGGGCCAGGCCATGTCGGGCGCCATGTATATGTCCGGCACACCGGAGCAACCGGTCAAATCCTACGCGCCTTTTATCGACTTTGGCACGGCCAGCCTCAGTGCCGTGGGCACCATGGCGGCACTGTTCGAACGGCAGAAAACCGGCAAAGGCCAAGTGGTAGAAGCATCGCTGTTCAACACGGCACTGACCATGATGAACGGCACCCTCATCGAGCAGGCCATGATTGACCGTAATCGCACCGCAACGCTGAACCGTTCGCAGACATCTGGCCCGGCCGACACCTTCAGGACTCGCGACGGCTGGGTGCTGATCCAGTCCGTGGGTGGCCCCCTGTTCGAGCGCTGGGTAGCGCTGATGGGAGAACCCGAGTGGCTCGACGATCCGCGCTTCAAAGACGACATTAGCCGTGGTGATAACGGTGAGCTGATCAGCGAGCGCCTGGCACGCTGGTGCGCCGAGCGCAGCTCAGCCGAAGTGCTGGCCGAGATGGAAGCGGCCCGCATTCCGGCAGGACCGGTCATGTCACCGCAACAGGTGCTGGACGATCCGCACGTAGCCGCACGCGGCATGTTCAGGCATCTGGACTACCCGGGCGCCGGCAAGGCTGCGCCGGTTATGACGACGCCGTTCAGCCTGTCCGCCAACCCGACTGCGGTGAGGCATCGCGCGCCGCTGCTGGGAGAGCACACTGACCAGATCATGCAGGAACTGGGCTATTCAAAAGCAGACATCGAGCAGTTGCGGTCGATCAGGGTTATTTGAAGTCAAAACCCTGCTCGGCCAGAAAGCCCCGCATATGCGGTCGGGCTTTCTCGCTGAGCAGGACCGCCACCTGCTCACTCCAGCACACTCCGTGACCGCCGCCCGTCCGGGTGCGGTAATATTCGCGGATACGTTCATCATACTCGTCAATGACTGCGGCATCCTGACTGTCATCGTAAATCTCTTCCTTGACAATGACGGACAATGGCAGGCGCGGTTTCACCTCAGGATCCTGATCCGGATAACCCAGACACAAGCCGAACACCGGGTAAACGCCCTTGGGTAATTGCAGCAGGTCAGACACCTGTCGCGGATTGTTGCGCAGACCACCGATATAACAGATCCCCAGGCCCGCTGCTTCGGCGGCGACTACAGTATTCTGGGCCATCAGGGCCGCATCAACAGTGGCTATGATGAAATGCTCTGTGTAGTCTCCGGAAAAAGGTTTGTCATATTTGACACAGCAATTTCCGGCGCGGCGTACGTCGGCGCAAAACACCAGAAATTCAGCCGCTTTCTCCACATACGGCTGGTTACCGGCAAAAGCAGCCAGTTGTGCCCTGCTCTCCGGCTTGCGCACGCGAATTACCGTGGCGCCCTGCAGGAAGCTCGACGTCGCGGCGCTCTGGCCAGCTTGCAGGATCTCTGCAAGCAGCCCCTCAGGCAGTGCCTGCTCCTTGAATTTGCGGATGCTGCGATGCGACTTTAATAAGGCGATGGTGTCATTCATAACTATCTCACGTTACAGGGCGTTGATGTTGGCCTGAAGGTTATCCAGAAAATGCGGCACCACCTCATTGGCCAGGCGGGTTTCAGCATTGAACATGACCACCAGGGCAATATCATAGGCGGGCACCAGCACGATTTCGGAGCGGTAACCACGCACGCCACCGCCATGGTGTATAACCCGCATGCCATCGTAATCCAGAATGCGCCACCCCAGTCCGTACCAGGCCTTGGTTACCTTGGGCCAGCGATTAAAGTAATTGCCGCGCGGTGTCTCCACCACCGGTGTGTGCTGCATGTCGAGCAAGGAGCGAGGCAGGACATCGGGGCTGCCGCCGAGATTGGCCTGTGCCCAGCGCACCATGTCCAGAATCGTGGCGTTGACGCCGGCAGCCGGACCCGTGGTGTAGTACGCAGTATTGACCGAACTCAGGCGCCAGCCACCACGCCCGTACTGATGCGGCGCACTGGCATTGGGGTTGTCGCGGAAAGCCTCATAGCCCATTGAGGCCTGCGTCATGCCCAGCGGCAGGAATATGTTTTCCACCACAAAGTCATCATACGTCGTACGCAAACTGGCCTGTACGACATCCGCGACCAGTGAAAACACCACATTCTGGTAGCCGTAACATTGCCCCGGCGCGCAAACGGTAGGTATTTCGTGAAACTTTTCCTGAATTTTCTCGTAGGCCACACCCGCATCGAGCATATTGGAAAATGCATGCGGCATCAGTCCGGTGGTGTGACTGAGAACATGGCGCAAGGTCATCTGACTGGTAGCGGCACCCGTCCCGATATTATAGGGCAGCGTCGCCGAGAGGGGCTCATCCCAGGTCGAAATATTACTGTTGACCAGTTGCGAAGCAACGGTACCGGCGAAGGTTTTGGAAACCGAGGCGATACGGAAAACCGTATTGTCATCAACCGCGTCGTCTTCCTGAATATTGCGCACACCATACGTCTGCAGATCCAGAATATCCGACGAAGAGACGATGGCGAACGCAACACCGGGTATTTCCTGTTCGGTGACTTCTTGCTGCAACCAGTTCTTGTAGATACTGAAGTCCGCAAAATCAGATGTTACAAGAGGCGCCGGTAATTGACCTGGCAGCTGGTGAAAGGCCGGCTGCACACCCTCTTCGAGCAGTACTGTGGAATAGGGCGCATCGTCAGCCAGCGCGCGCATTGGCGACATTGCCAGCAGAAGAAAGACCAGACAGGACAGGCGACGGTAAAATGTTAACAGGCGGAGTTTTGCGGTGACTGGCAAAATACGACATTCCGTGGACATTGGGATTTGCCACGAAAATACCATGTCACCGGGAATTTGCAAGCCTCGTGCCTGGCGCATGCGTCAGTCAAGGACCATAAAATGCGGAAAAAAAACCGACCTGCCGGGGCGGCAGGTCGGCAAAAGAGGGCTCAGGACACAATAACCAGCAACTTCTGTCCGTCCCTCACTACACCCAGAGCAACCACTCTGGCTTCCTCATTCAACACTTGGTTAAAATCACGCAGCGTATCTACCGGCTGACGATTGACCTCTTCGATAACATCGCCCGGCTGCAGGCCAGCGGCCCAGGCTGGGCTACGCTGGGCAACTTCGGCCACCGCAACACCTGAACCGCCAGCATCCAGCAGCTGAGCACCCAGGAAATTCGATTCGTCCGCACGGCGGCCAGAGCTGTCTTCGGCATTGGCAGCAACGGCAGGCAGGTCGTCACTGTCAACAATCAGCGCATCGACGGTAGTCCGCTCACCATTGCGCAGCACGCCGAGCTCAAGTACCTGATCCACACCGGCAAGACCAACGGCGTTGCGCAGCTCGCGGCTGCTGGAGATCGGTTCACCATTAATGGCAACAACCAGATCAGATACCTGCAAGCCCACCTGTTCCGCTACAGAATCCGGCATCACCTGGGTAATCAGGGCACCCTGCTCAGCGCCCAGTTTCAAGGTTTCCTCAACCAGCGGCGTGTGGTCGCGGATAATGACGCCGAGCTGACCACGGCGCACCATGCCATCGCGCTCAAGATGCGTCATGACCGCCTCGAGCATATCAACCGGCACGGCGAAACCGACGCCTGAACTTGTACCCGAACCGGAGATGATGGCCGTATTGATACCGACCAGTCGCCCCTGCAGATCCACCAGCGCGCCGCCGGAATTACCCACGTTGATTGCCGCGTCGGTCTGGATAAAGTCCTCATAGTTGTCATTGTTGATGCCCGCTCGCCCCAGCGCACTGATGATGCCGGACGTCACAGTCTGACCGATGCCGAACGGGTTGCCGATAGCAACAACATAGTCACCAATGCGCATACGCCTGGCATCAGCCAGCTCGATGGCCGTCAAACGATCAGCCGTTACCTGCAGCAGGGCAATGTCGGTCTGCTCATCACTGCCAATTAATTCGGCCTCGAGCACACGGCCGTCCAACAGGCCAACGTTAATGGTATCCGCGCCCGCAACCACATGATGGTTGGTGATGATATAGCCTTCCTCGCTGTCCACTACCACGCCCGACCCGGCGCCTCGCGAGCGCCTGACCGGCGGCTGCTGGCCATTGCCCCGGAAGCCGAAAACATCCGGCATCTGTTGTACGCGGGTCACTGAAATGTTGACTACTGCCGGCGTAACGGCTTCCAGCATAGGCGCCAGCGAGGGCATACTGTTATCGTAAGACGCCGGCGCCTGGGCCTGCGTGCTTTGTATGACGGCTGTCGAACCGATTGCAGTGGCGACAAGCGCCGCCACCACGAGGGTTTTGCTGAGCCTGTTGCGGATAAAATGTGTGAAACTTTTATTGACTGTCATGACCATCTACCTCCAGATCAAGTTGTTGTGCTTTGCTGTTGTCAGCACTGCCTTGCAACGGACTTGAAGATAAGTGCTACCAACGCCATATACCTGAAGGAAAGCGGAAAAAAACATCCAGAAAACGTGAAGCAGGCACTTTTTTAGAGATAACCGGTCTTAGTAAACTGAGATCATGCAATCATGGCTTGAGCAGGAACGAAGCAGCCATGAATGACAGAGACGAGGAAGCAGCCGTGAGCGAGGAAGCAGCCGTGAGCGAAGAAGCAGCCGTGAGCGAAAAGGTAGCCATGAGCGAAGAGACACCCGCAGCCACCGCTCCGCACACCGACATAAATGGCGGACTGTCATACATAACATTGCGGAGCAGCTACGCGTTTGAGCTCGATTGCTGGCAGGTTTTCCCCATGCGCAATCTGATACGGCATCGGGTCAATGAAAATGACAACCGGCAACTGGAACCCAGGCTGATGCGCCTGCTGTGTCTGCTGGCGGCGTCAGCAGATGCCGTGGTCACGCGTGACGAAATCATCAATACCTTGTGGCCGCGTGTTGTGGTCAATGAAAACTCGCTGACCCGTGCTGTCTCGGATTTGCGCCGATTATTAACACCTGATGGTGATAATCGCACCAATCTGATTCAGACAATCCCCAAACGCGGTTATCGTCTAACGCAGGCACCCCGAGCGATCAAGGCGCAGGGTAGCGCCCGCCCGCAACAGCGAACTCTTTCCGCAGCACCTGATACTACCTGGCTGAAGCGCTGGTCGCCCAGTATCGCTGCCAGTTTTATACTGGCACTGGCAATGATCATACGCGTCACAGATGATGGCGCGTCCATTGACAGGGCGCCTATGCCAGCGATGGCGCTACTGCCAACCATGAGCAGTAACGCAGTCGAGCGCCCGCAGCCACTGCTTGACCGGATTATCAGCAACGCCGAACCGTTAGCCAGTCATAACGCGGACGTTTCAACGTTTCCGACAGGCCTGGCCCAGGGCGATGACGCTCGCTTGCCGATCTCCCAACTGGGCTACGCCCCGGACACTGCCTTGCCGGCATGGCAAACTGCGCCCGATGCTGGCAGGGATCAGGGCAATCCGGTGATGCCGGGTCAGCAGTCCCTGCTGACACCTGACGGCCAGTTACTGGCTTACGTCGATTACCGGGACGGAATCGCCAGCCTCAATCTGCGCCCGGCGATGACAAACGCGGAGCCCTGGGTCGCGTTCACTACCGATGAACGCATACTGGACCTGCAGTGGTCGCCACTGGATGCGGGCATTCTGATGACCGTAGGCCAGACGACGGGCAGCAATGAACGTGCTTCGTACCTGCGCCTTATGCTGTTGGATCTGGAAACATTGGCAGTGCAGGAACTGTACCGACGTGACTTGCCGGCCGAGCGCTGGTCAAATACGACCGGCAATCTGACCTGATACCGGCTGGCCTGATACCGTTTGCAGGGTTCAGGCCAGCGCCTCTGATACGCGCAGTGCACTGACCACGCCGTCTTCGTGAAAACCTTTGCCCCACCACGCACCACAGAACCAGGTGCGCTGCACTCCGTTAACCACAGACCATCGTGTCTGCGCGTGAGCCGCTTCCGTGGTGAATACCGGATGGGCGTAATTGAACTGCCCCAATACTCTGGCAGGATCGATCCGATCACTGTCATTTAGGCTGACCAGAAAACGGCTGTCGCTGTCGATGCCCATCAGTCGGTTCATGTCATAGGTCACACGTGGCAATCCGTGTCGGTCTTCCGTCAGAAAATAGTTCCAGCTTGCCCAGGCCCGTCTGTTGGCAGGCATAACCGAGACGTCAGTGTGCAGCACCACATCATTGGCCTGGTATCGCACTGCCGCCAACACATCGGTTTCATCGGCACTGGCGTCCCGTAACAGAGCCAGGCTTTGATCGCTGTGGCAGGCCAGTATGACCTGATCAAACTGCTCAACCTCGCCGTCTGCAAACACCTTCACATGGTCGGGCTGGCGTTCAATCCCGGTAACCGGTGTTGACAGCCGGATACGATCCGCAAAACCTGCACTCATCGGCGCCAGATAGGCGCCTGATCCTCCCACCAGCGTACGCCAGCGGGGACGGTTATGGACGTTCAGCAAACCGTGGCGAACCATGAACGGCACCATAAAGCGGACCGGAAACTCCAGCATGCGCTGAAACGGCGTAGACCAGATCGCAGATGCCATCGGGACCAGATAGTAGTCCCGGAATCTGTCACTCAATCCGAGCTTTTTGACATAGTGCTGCAATTGCAGATCAGGAATACAGTTGTTCTCAAAGTCGCTGGTAGCGTGTTTGTTGAAACGCAGAATGTCCAGCAGCATGCCGATATATGTCGGCGACAGCAGATTTCTGCGTTGTGCAAACAGGCTGTTGTACATGGCGAATCGGCCAGTGACACCGGCATACTCCAGCCCGGTGGTCTGACAGCTGACACCAAAACTCATGTCGGACTCACGCCACTGGATGCCCAGTTCGTTCATCAGGGTGATGAATTGGGGGTATGTCCAGTCATTGAAGACGATAAATCCAGTGTCGATGGCATGCTGACGGCCATCAACGCAGACGTCAATTGTGGCGGTGTGGCCGCCCAGGCGGTCTGCAGCTTCGTACACGGTAACGTCATGCTGGCGGTGCAGTTTGTAGGCGGCGGTGAGTCCGGCAATACCGGTCCCTACGATGGCTATTTTCAAGGCGCAAATCTCTGATTTTGGGTGCTGGATATACGCGAAGGGGCGCACGCCGGATCATCCGGCGTGCGCCCCTTCCTTGCTGCTACAGCCCCAGGGCTGTCTTTGGCTCAAGGCTGTCAGTGCTTCAGGCGAAACGCGCCAGCTCTTTGCGAGCCACGACCCGACGATGCACCTCGTCAGGACCGTCGGCCAGACGCAGGGTTCGCTGCGAGGTCCACAATGCTGCAAGGGGTGTGTCCTGGGACACACCGGTAGCGCCGTGCATCTGGATAGCGCGGTCAATGACCCGCAATGCCATATTCGGTACGGCCACCTTGATCTGTGAGATGGCATCGCGAGCTGCCTTGTTGCCGATGGTATCCATCAGATAGGCGGCCTTGAACACCAGCAGCCGGCACATTTCGATCTCAATGCGGCTGTCAGCTATCACATCATAGTTGCCGCCCAGTTCCGCCAGCGGCTTGCCGAAGGCTTCACGGCTCAGCGCTCTTGTGCACATCAGGTCAAGGGCGCGTTCTGCGGCACCAATAGAGCGCATGCAATGGTGAATGCGACCTGGCCCTAATCGCCCCTGTGAAATCTCGAAGCCGCGGCCTCTGCCGAGAATGATATTTTCTTTTGGCACCCGCACATTGCTGAAACGAATATGCATATGTCCGTGCGGCGCGTCATCCTTGCCGAATACTTCCATCGGTCGCAGGACATCCACGCCGGGCGTGTCCATCGGCACCAGAATCTGTGACTGTCGGTTGTGCTTGGGCGCTTCCGGGTCGGTGACCACCATGACGATCATGATCTTGCAACGCGCATCGCCCGCACCGGAGATGTAGAACTTCTCACCGTTGATGACCCATTCGTCGCCGTCGAGCACCGCACGGGTCGCTATATTCGTCGCATCCGATGAGGCTACGTCTGGTTCGGTCATGGCAAATGCAGAGCGTATCTTACCGGCCAGCAAAGGCTTCAGCCATTGCTCCTTCTGTTCTTCAGAACCATAACGCTCAAGCACTTCCATGTTGCCGGTATCTGGCGCGCTACAGTTGAATGCTTCGGAGGCCAGGCGGCTGCGCCCCATGATTTCAGCCAGGTGCGCGTATTCCAGGTTACTGATACCGGCACCGCCCTGACTTTTGGGCAGGAAAAAGTTCCACAACCCCAGGGTTTTTGCCTTGGCCTTGAGGCTTTCCATGATCTCGTCCTGCCTGGGCGTGTGAGACCAGCGATCACCTACGCTGACTTCATCATGGTATTCCTTCTCCACCGCAGCAACGTCGACTTCAACAAACTCGCGAATCTTCTCGCGCACTTTTTGCATTTCTTCGGACAGTCCCAGATTCATTCGCGATTCCTCATGATGGTCTTCATGGTTTTAGGTGTGATCATATTGTCAGCAACTCGGCCGCCGTTAACCAGTGATGGTGCCACCACCATCAACAACCAGTGTTTGCCCGGTGGTAAAACTGCCGGCATCCGATGCCAGGTAGATTGCCGCACCGGCAATCTCATCCGGCTCACCGATACGGCGCAGCGGATACTTGGATACTGTGGCCTTGTAAGTTTCCGGATTTTCCCACAGCGCTTTGGCAAAATCGGTCCGTATCAGGCCCGGGGCGATGCAGTTGACGCGGATGTTTTTGGGCCCCCATTCGACCGCCAGATTACGCGCAATCTGCATGTCTGCAGCCTTGGATATACCGTAGGCACCCAGTACATCAGTGCCTTTCAGGCCTGCGATGGAGGACACAATAATCACCGCACCGCCACCGTTTTCGGCCATACCGGGCAGCACAAGTTGGCACAGTCGATGCGCACTGCCGATATTGGAGTTCATGATCTTGTCGAAAGCCTCGTCAGGAATATCCTGAGACGGACCATAAAACGGGTTGAGCGCGGCGTTGATGACCAGAATATCAATCTTGCCATAGCGCTTGATGGTAGCGTCAACGAGTGCCTTGAGCTGCTCTTTGTAATTGATGTTGCAGGCTACTGCGAGTGCTTCGCCGCCATTGTCATTGATGTTGGCAGCGACCTCATCACAGGCATCCTGATTACGGCTGGAGATCACCACCTTGGCGCCGGCCTCGGCCATATGTGTGGCAATCGCCAGACCTATGCCCTTGGTTGAGCCGGTGATCAGGGCCACTTTGCCGCTAAGATCGAATAAACTCATGTCACTCCCCTCTTCTGTGATGCGGCCTCAACACCGGTAAAAAAACCGTGCTGCCACTGACAGGCAAACGCCCGATTATAATTTCCATGAATTTTCCTTTGCGGCATTATAACAGCGAAGCAAAGCGACGCAAATGCCTGTCATCAACCCGGCCTCCCTCAGGTGACCAGACTCAGCCATCCGTCATCCACGGACGCGTGCCTTTACTGATATGAGTGCCACCGTCCACCGGAATGACTGTGCCGTTGGTGTAGGCGCCCGCCCGGGAAGCCAGATATACCAGCACACCAGCAATCTCCTCCGGTTGCCCGGCTCGCCCCAGAGGGCTGTCGGCAGCAATATCATCACCAAACTCGCGCAATACATAATCGGTCATACGGGACTGGAAAAAACCGGGCGCCACAGCATTGACAGTGATGTGACGGGGACCCAGATCCACCGCCAGCGTGCGCGTCAGATGATGCAGTGCCGCCTTGCTAGCCGAGTACGCAAACGTTGGCACACGCTGCACGATGGGCACCTGCAGACCATCCATGGAACCGATATTGATCACTCGCGCGGGGTCCTGCGCAGACGCGGCCCGGGATAGCAGTGGCAACAGATCGCGAGTCAGGGAAAATACCGCGTTAACATTGGTGGACATGACTTTGGCGAAGGCCTCATCAGGATAGTCCTCAATGTTGGCGCCCCAGTTGGCGCCGGCATTGTTGACCAGAATGGCTAATCCTTCTTTGCCAAACTGCTGTTGCAGGAAGTCACGCAGGCGCTGCCGGTCAGCAGCCTGAGTGACATCGGCAGCCAGAGCCTGGCAGTCACCCAGGGGCTGCAATTGCGCCAGCGCCTCGTCACACTTGTCCTGTTTGCGCGAAGCGATCACCACTCTTACGCCTGCCCGCAACAGGGTCTCGGCCATAATCAGACCCAGGCCGCTGCTACCGCCGGTGACCAGAGCAGTTTTGCCCGCCAGCGCGAACAGTTGCCCGACATCCAATGTTGATTGCTGTGCTTCCGGCATAATTTACTCGTCCGCTATTTTTACCAGTTGTTTGCCGAAGTTGCGTCCGCGCAGCAGACCACGGAACAATTCAGGGGCATTCTCCAGCCCCTCACCTACCGATTCGCGGTACCTGATTTTACCGGCGTTAACCCAGGCGCCCAGTTTCTCCGTGGCTTCGGGCCAGCGATCCTGCCACTCGGTGACAACAAAGAAACGATGTTCAGGAACATCGTCCAAAGCTTTCAGAATATGGAATGGCGTTTCTGCCTGGGTGATGTCAGCATCGTTATAGTTGGAAATATAACCACAAATGGGCACGCGCGCGCCCTTGTTGAGCAGCGGTGCAACCGCTCTGGTCACATCGCCGCCGACATTCTCGAAGTAAATATCGATGCCATCAGGACATGCCGCTTTGAGCTTGCTGGCGAGATCCCCGCTTTTGTAATCCAGACAGTCATCAAAGCCGAGCTCTTCCTTCACATAACGGCACTTCTCCTCACCGCCTGCTATACCTACGGCACGCAGACCCAGGATTTTTGCCAGTTGCCCCACGACGGAACCAACGGCACCCGACGCCGCAGCAACGACCAGCGTTTCGCCGGCCTGCGGCTTGCCAACTTCTGTCAGCCCGAAAAACGCTGTACGTCCCGGCATGCCGACCACGCCCAGATGCGCTGACAAGGTACCGTTTTTGAGATCCACTTTCATCAATCTGGGCTCGTCATCGTCAGCCACAATCATGGTTTGCCAACCCATATGGGCAGTCACATGGTCACCCACCTGAAAGCGCGACGACCTTGAGTCAATGACTACTCCCGCGGACTCGCCGGTGATGACATCGCCCACCTGCAACGGCTGTGCGTAGGACTTGACGTCATTCATACGGCCGCGCATATAGGGATCCAGCGACAGCCAGATAACCTTGATCAGAATCTGCCCATCCTGCAGTTCGGGGACATCCTCCTGCACCAGGTGGAAACAGTCATCACCGGGCTCACCGACCGGACGCTTGGCCAGCAACATCTTGTTATTCTTCATAATAATACCTCTTTACAGTCAACTTCGGGGACCAGGATTCTCTGCATACTAGCTTACCAGCAGCCCGACTCACAACCTGTGATGAAGCTCATGCACATTGCGCCTGCTCGCTCTGTGCGCGCAACTGAAGCAACGCTGCCTGCAGCCGGGACAAACCCAGCTGCCACTCAGTCTCGGTCAGCAATAATTCCGGGAGCAAACGCACCACCGCATTCCGGGTCGGCGTTACCATGAGTCCCTGCCGGGCACAGGCTTCCGTCAGCGGCCACACCTGACCATCATCATGCAGAACCAGTGCCAGCATAAAGCCTCGACCTCTTACCTCACAGACAATGTCCGGGAACTTCTGCTGCAACGTGTTCAGGTCCTGCAGCATGCTCAAGCCAAGCACTTTCACGTGGTCACTTACCTGTTGTTCGCGCAGGTGCCCGATAACGGCAGCGGCCACGGCGCAGGAAAGCGGGTTGCCACAATAGGTGCCACCGTGATCTCCCGGTTGCACGGCGCCGGCCAACGCTTCGGTCATCGCGAATGCCGCGAACGGCAGCCCCCCAGCAATACCCTTGCCCATGGTCATGATGTCCGGCGTCACACCCGAGGCAGTGATCGCGAAAAAGTCGCCGGTACGGCAAAACCCGGTTTGCACCTCATCAATGATCAGTAACGCTCCGTGCTCGCGGCAACGCTGCTGTAACTGCTGCAGAAGCTCCTCTGGCACGGCCCTGACCCCGCCTTCACCCTGAATCGGCTCAATGATGACAGCGGCAATATCGGCGCTGACCATGGCAGCAAGCTCATTGACGTCGGCGAATTCATTACCAGGGACGCTTGGCAGGAAACGGGCACTATTGCCGGCATTTCCGGACACTGACAATGTTGCCAGCGTACGACCATGAAATGCTCCATGCACGGCCAGAACGCGCTGCCTGCCGGTGATCTTGCGAGCCAGTTTCAACGCGGCATCGTTGGCTTCAGCACCGCTGTTGGCGAAATAGACACGCTGCAGACCGGCGGGGAGCACCTGCTGCAATTCCAGCAGGAGGCGGGCGCGCGCAGGCGAATAGGTGAAACCCGAATTCGGGTTTTGCATAATGCGTCCGGCCTGCGCTGCCAGCGCCGCTAACATCACTGGATGGGCGTGCCCCAGGCAGGTAACACCCCAGCCGGAGGTAAAATCCAGCAATTCGTTACCGTACTGGTCCCAGACGAACGCGCCTTCGCCCCGTTCAATAACCAGTGGCTGACGTTTGCATACCGTCAGCCCCATCGAATCCTCTATCTGCATTACGTCCATAATCACCTCGTTTTTTCTTCTCTGTTAACGACACACCTTAAAAAGCAGGCAAAAAAAAACCTCTGTGGCCAGCGGCGCACAGAGGTTTTTGATTGGTTTGTAAACTGTTTCTTTAGTTCAGTTGAGCAGTACCCTCACCATCAAGCTCTGTTACGCTGGCGCAGCACAGTGCCGCCGCACGCGCACGGCGTGCAGCTGCCGCAGACGCGGGCAGTGCCAGAGCAAACAGATTGACGGGTGTACAGGTCATAAATTCATGCAACATTTAGTGGAATGCGCAATCTAAGTAATCGCCGACCACAAGTCAATAGCAGCATCCATCCTTGCCGGCACGGAATCGCTTTTTTGCTGCCGGATTTTGTATATACTCAAAGACTACCCACATTGACGATGACGATAAGAACAGGGTTGTCAAAATGCCTGCAACCGTCGCCTCAAACAATATCTGTGGGAGGGAGGGGAAATGAGGTTATTACACCGTCCTGGGGAAGTCAGTCAAAAGCCCGGCGGGCGCGGATTAAGCGCATCGCTCCGCGATGTATTGCTGGTGTTGTCGACCTGTGTGCTGCTGTTCGCCGGCGCAGCTGCTGGCGCAGATACCATACCGGAAGAATCAGCCCTGCCAGTCTCATCCCTGGCTGCCCAGGTTGAACAACTGAATATCCTTCGGGAACGTGTGGCAGACATGCAAAGCCGGCAGGGTCAGTATGATCCGGGCCTGTTAAACGCCATGAATGGTCTGAGCGAAGCACTGATATCGGTGGGTGAGCTCCGGGAAGCGAGTGACATCGTCGAGCAGCAGATTCAGATCCTTCGTGTCACGGATGGCTTGTACACTGATGGGCAGATTGCGCTTGTGCACCGGCAACTGTCAATCATGGCGGCACAGCAAAACTGGCCGGGCATGCAGGACCGTCTGCAATACCTGTCATGGTTGCTGGAGCGTTCCAACACCCTGACAGACAGCGAAAAAATAAACAATATCAAAGTGATGAGGGACTGGACGCGACTTCTTTTGAGTCGCGGACCGCGCCAGCAGGAAGCGGCCTACCTGTTCCAGCTAAGAGACCTTGAAGAGTCTGCACTGGCCATGGCGCGGGATTCCGGGGCAGAGCCAGCGGTACTGCAGACCATGGTTTACGATCATGCGCTGGCGGAACTTTACATCGCGCTGGGCATTATTGATGGCTCTGACACCAGTCGCCAGCTGATTAATCGCACGGAAGGCCTGCAAAGCAACAATCTGCGCCCGACCCAGCGACTGACCAGTATCCAGGACATCGAAGCGGCCTATGGGGCGCGGACCAGCACCATTGTCGAGCGTTCACATCGCTCAGCCATGATGCGGCACTACGTACTGATCAATGAGCTGGCCTCAGTGCTGCCGCCTGCTGACAAGGAAGCAGGCGACCTGGACAATGCCGATCCGGAGGCCGCGGCCATGGTCCAGCTATACCTGGGTGATTCGGTATTGTTACGCCAACAATATGAGCTGCGAATTGGCGTCATGGCTGGTCCGGACAGGGGTCAGAGCAGCACCGGCTCTGCCAACAGTTATTACCAGCGGGCCTGGGAGCTGTTCCTGCAGGCAGGTTACAGCGCCAGCGACCTTAACCGGGCATTCTCCTGCCCGATGCTGTTACCGTTGCCGACATTCTCCAGTCAGCTCGATGTGAGCGGAGACGCCTGCAGACCATCGGAGGGTCCCGTAGAAATCCCGGCCACGGCGCTGGTCCACAATGGCATCCCCGGACTGCGTTACCAGGCAGTGCCTGGCAGTTCGCTGATGAGTGAGGCAGCCGGTGTCAGCGCCACCCTGAATTTCAGTATCGGCGTTAATGGCCAGGCTGATCGCATTCAGGTCACGGCTGCCACACCCGACACTACCGCCGCACGCATTCGTGGTCGTGACGGGCTACAGGACCTGCAATTCCGTCCTGCTCTGCAAGACGGCAAGGCCGTCCGCATGGACAATGTGACCATGACGGTGTACAGCCTTGAGCCGGGTTAACAGCCTTGAGCCAGGTTAACAGCCTTGAGCCGGGTTAACACAGCCTCGAGCCAAAGCAGTCCGGCCTAACCACGCCTGGTCGGAACAATTCCCCTGGCCACCAGGCCATCGAATTCATCGTCGACAATGCCCAACTCTGCCAGGATTTCACGGTTATGCTCAGCAAATTTGGGAGGCAGACGCTCGAGTCGTCCCGGCGTTCGCGAAAACTTGATGGGAATGCCGGTCATTTTGTACCAGTCTTTCTCCATGTTCATCTGCCGATGCGCCGTATGCGGATGGTCAACTACCTGCGCGGTATTGTAGATAGGCCCTGCCGGCAAGCCCGCAGAGAGCAAACGCTGGCACAATTCACTGCCGTCAATTTTCATGAGCCGTGATTCAATTTCTGCCTTCAGCGCTTCCCGGGCCTTGACCCGGTCTGAGTTATTGACAAATCGGACATCGGCAGCAAGTTCGGGCGCCCCGATTTCTTCACATAATTTCCCGAAGGCCCGATTGTTGCCGGCACCGATAAAAATATCGACAGTTTGTGTCCGGAAGGTTTCATAGGGGCTGATATTGGGATGCGCATTGCCGGTTGCGACTGGTATTTGTCCGGACATGTTGTAATTAACTATATGCGGGTGCATCAACGACACCGCGCAGTCATAGAGTGTCATGTCAATGTATTGACCAAGACCGGAACGCTGGCGCTCGTGGACCGCCATCAGCACGGCGATGGCAGAGTACAGACCGGTCCCCATGTCCACCATGGCCACACCCAGCCGGGTGGGACTGCTGCCCGCCTCTCCATTGACGCTGAACCAGCCGGCCATGGCCTGCACGATGGCGTCATAACCCGGAAACCCGCCCATGGGACCATCGCTGCCAAAACCGCTTATGCGACAGTGAATGAGGCGCGGAAAGCGTTTCTTCAAGACATCTTCGTAACCCAGCCCCCATTTTTCCATGGTACCGGGTTTGTAATTCTCCAGCAGGACATCGGCATCTTCAAGCATTCGCAGCAGCAACTGCCTGCCTTCCTCGTGCCGCAGATCAAGGGCCATGGCCCGCTTGTTGCGGTTCACACCGATAAAGTAGGCGGCATCACCCTCGTGGAAGGGAGGGCCCCAATCACGTACTTCATCCCCCTGCGGTGGCTCGATCTTGATAATCTCGGCGCCATGATCACCCAGCACCTGCGTACAGTACGGGCCGCCGAGCACACGCGTCAGGTCGATGACCCGCAACCCGTCAAGTGTCCCAGCGATCGTTTTCTCAGTCATGGTTGGTTCCTGTTCGGTTATTGTTGCTGTTGGCTCATTCGTTGCCGTGTTCATGTTGGATGCGGGCAATCAGTGCAGGCAGGAAAAACTCGGCGACCAGCAGGGATTTACCCTGAAGACGAAAAACCGAACGCCGCCCCCAATGATCCGAAAAACGGACCAGCTCCGGCTCATCCCGTTGCAGCTGCGGATGACGGAACAGAAACCCGCCCAGCGGCCGGTCACGCAGTCGCACCAGCTGTCGCAAAGACCCTTGCACACTACTGAACGGTATCAGCGAATGGGCAGCAACCCAGGGCTGGCCGTGCCCGCACAATAATACCCGCCGTGACCACATGACCTGTGCAGCCTTGCGCTCGCCAAAAATGGAAATCGTCTGCTTGCTCCCTTTAACCCAGCCTTCTTCCAGAACCTTCACCTTGAAAGTGCCGTCACTGAGCCCCTGCAAACGGTGAGTCAGTGATCCGGGGGCGAGCAGGCATTGTTGCCAGATTTGCGGTGGACGTGGCCAGTGTTGTTCAACGCGCCGCCATAACAAATCGGCATCGGCACGGTGTCCGGTATAAATTTTAGCTGTCAACTCGTATCCTCTGCCCATCAAGCACAACCGGAACGCGCATGCCGATTGTTCCGGCTGAATGCCCATTGGGTATTATGCCAGTCCTGACAATAAAAAACTCCCTGCCGTCCAAAAGGCCGACAGGGAGTTTTTTTACAGACCAAACGTTACATCAATTGCGCGTTTGCGGGCGCTGTACTGTTGAAGTCAGCACACTTTCAACACGACGGTTGCGTTCGCGGCCTGTTGCCGTTGCATTGCTGGCAACCGGCTGCGATTCGCCATACCCTGTCGACGTAACACGCGCAGAGCTGATGTCGAACCGATCAATCAGTACCTGGCGGACAGCAGCTGCGCGGCGCTCTGACAGGCCCTGATTGTACTCTTCTGAACCAACGCTATCAGTATGCCCTTCCAGACTGGCAACCGTGTCTTCATTGGCGTTCATGAAGTCTGCAACGCGGCGGATTTCGTCGAAGTAAGCAGCCGGTACTTCTGCGCTGTCGAAAGCGAATTCAACGTTCAGCTCGATCCTGGCCACTTCTTCTATCATGATGGGACAGCCACGATCGTCCACGGCATAGGTGCGCGGAGTATTGGGGCAGTCGTCACGATTATCAGGCACGCCATCACCGTCTGTATCCACAACAACGGGTGCTGCCGGCGCCGGCGCCGGCGTCGGCGCTACTTCCGGCGCTCTGGAACGCGCTTCACCCAGATGGAACACCAGACCGGTGTCGATGCCGAAGTCGTAGGTGCCGTCATCAAAACCGTAGAAGGTGCGCGCTGATGCGCGCCATTCAACACGATCGTTAAAGCGGTAGGTCAGACCCGCACCTGCATTCATTGTGGTGTCGTCATTCGAGTAGAAATGGGTGTGGCCCAGGCCTGCCGCGAAATACGGTGATAACACACCAACAGAATTATCCAGTTTGTAGATCGCATCCAGACGGATGCTACGCAGACGCTCCATTCCCGCCAGCGTGTTCATCTTGAGGTTGGCGTGATTCAGCTCCAGGGCGAGATTGTCGCTCAGTCCATAACCGAGACCGATGGTATAACCGAACTCGTCGTCAGACTGGCGAGCGCTGTCAAAATCCATCCACTGCACGCCGGGCGCAATGTAAAACCGGTCTTCGTCGGCGATGGCTGACTGCGCTGACATGCCAAGCGCTCCCAGCGCAATGACAAGGCCCAAAACTTTAAATGACTTGTTGTCCATGGTCTCTCCTTAACTTCTTGTTTGCTGCAGCTAGAGTAACCTGCAGTGTGGGTAGTGACGCAACCTTGTGGGTTTAGCGACACGCATTATACCTTAGTCACCGGTTGCTTTGACACAAGACTCTGAAGCCGGACCCCCACATTCCGCATAAATCGTCGCTTTAGCGCAATGCTGACTACCTTTTGCTAGTAAAATGTCATGAAAATGTAATATTTCATTGATTTAATACGCTACAGCATCCACCGCCAAGGTAGCAAGGTATGACCAATGAACAAACCATCCTGATTGTCGATGACGAAGCTGCGATCCGCGACATGATCGGGATTGCTCTGGACACCGCCGGATTTTCCAGCATGACTGCTGAAACCGCACTGGAAGCCCATGTCAACATAGTAGATCGCAAGCCCGACCTGGTGCTGCTGGACTGGATGCTGCCCGGCGGTAGCGGCATCGAACTCGCCCGTCGACTCAAGCGCGAGGAACTGACAGCAGACATACCCATTATCATGCTGACTGCCAAGACCAGCGAGGACAACAAGGTGCAGGGTCTCGACGTTGGCGTTGACGATTATGTGACCAAACCATTTTCGCCACGCGAACTGGTTGCCAGGATCAAGGCAGTGTTGCGTCGCAGCACGGGCAACCTGCGGGACAAACCCATACGCGTATTTGATCTGGAACTGGATCCTGCCAGCCACCGGGTCACCCTTAACGACCATGCGGTTGATATGGGGCCTACCGAATACCGGCTGCTGAATTTCTTCATGACTCACCCGGAGAAAGTATTCTCCAGAGACCATATTCAGGATCAGGTCTGGGGTGCCAACGTCTACCTGGAAGAACGCACCGTTGATGTTCATATTGGCCGTCTGCGCAAAGCACTGACGTCTGCATCGGGTCCGGGCATCAATTATTCAGGGCTGATCCAGACTGTTCGCGGTGCCGGATATCGTTTTTCAACCCGCGCCGACTGAACCCGGACCAATCTGCCGGGCATCCTGTCGGAAGGCATCGTGCGGTGCTGGTCTGACGTATCCGTTTTCGCTATAGTCGCGCCAGACTCATTTACAGAAAGGCCTCACCTTTGTTATCCGAATGGCATTCCGCACTGCGACGACTGACGCTGATCTTTCTGGCCCTGTTGCTGGTCGGCTGGCTCGTCGACGCCCCGGTCCTGATCGTGCTGCTAGGCACCATCGTTTACCTTATCTATCACCTGCGCCAACTTCGGCGCCTCTACAACTGGCTACGTGACAACCAGTCCGGCGAACCCAGTCCGCCGCCGGAAGGCCCGGGCATCTGGGGTTTTGTCTTTGATGGTATCTATTTGCTGCAGCGGCGCGAACGCGATGCCCTGACTCATCTGCGCAGTATCATCGACAAGGCGCAGGAGTCGACGGCGGCGCTGGAAATGGCCGTGGTGATGATCAGCAGCAGGAACGGGCTGGAGTGGTGGAATCCGGCAGCCTCGCGCCTGCTGGGCTTTCAAAGCCCGAAAGACCGCAATCAGCCGGTTACCAATCTGATTCGCGAACCGCAGTTTATCGAGTACTACAATAAGGGTCATTTCAACAGCCCGCTCAAACTCAGTTCACCTGTCAATCCTTCGCTGATGCTGGAATTCCAGATCACCAGTTTTGGTGAGGGCGAACGCTTGATGCTGGTGCGCGACATTTCCCAGCTTTATCGGCTCGAAATGATGAGAAAAGACTTTGTTGGCAATGTGTCACATGAGCTGCGCACACCCATTACGGTCATCACCGGCTACCTGGAAACCATGCTGGACGACAGGCAGAATATTCCGTCACGCTGGGGCCGCCCAATCGAGCAGATGTACCAGCAGTCTCAACGTATGGAAAACATCATTCGCGACCTGTTGACGCTGTCACAGCTGGAGACGCGCTCGGCTTCCAGACAGCTTTCGGCAGTACAGCTGCAATCCTTGCTGCGGGAGATCAAGCAGGATGCCGAACAGGTGTCCCAGGACAAGAAACAGAACTTCCGGCTGGACTGCGATCCGGACATTTATATCCGCGGCAATATCAACGAACTTTACAGCGCCATCTCCAATCTGGCCATCAATGCCGCCAAGTATACCCAGGCCGGCGGCACCATCGACCTGTCGGCCAGCAGGAGCAGTGAGGGATTGCGAATCACGGTATCTGACAATGGACCCGGTATTGAGGCCCAGCATATCCCCCGGCTGACAGAACGCTTTTATCGGGTTGACGAAAGCCGCTCAACCGATACCGGTGGCACCGGGCTCGGCCTGGCCATTGTCAAGCACGTACTGGCGCGACATGGCGGACGCCTGGAGGTAAGCAGCAAGGTTGGTGAGGGCAGTCAGTTTAGCTGCCTGTTACCCGCTGACCGTGTACTTACAGCCGCCCAAGCCGCAGAGCGCAGCTCTGTGGATAAAGGCTGACCAAACCGATCCAAAATTGAAAATAAAGATTCTGCGCCAGCCTTCTTACTTGAGCTCGGCCTTCACCTGCTCTTCCATGCCGGACAGCCCCACATGCCGGACATCGGCACCCATGACCATATACACTACGTGTTCGGCAATGTTCTTGGCATGGTCCCCGACACGTTCCAGTGATCGAAGCGCCCAGATCACATTCAACACGCGGGTGATACTGCGCGGGTCTTCGATCATGAAAGTGATCATCTCGCGCATGGCAGTGCCGTACTCAAGATCGACGCTTACGTCTTCCCGGGCAACAGCCAGCGCGGCCTCCGCGTCGTAGCGAGCAAATGCATCGAGCGCCATGTTGACCATGTGTCGGACGCGCTCGCCAATATGGCGAATCTCGACGTAACCCTTTGATGAATCACCCTGGTCGGCCAGCTCAATGGCCAGTCGGGCAATTTTCGCCGCTTCATCACCGATACGCTCGAGGTCGTTGGTTGCCTTGATAATGCCCAGTACCAGGCGCAGATCGCTGGCGGCCGGTTGACGGCGCGCCAGAATGCGATTGCAGGCCTCATCGATATTGAGCTCCATATCATTGACCGCGTCGTCCTTGGCACGAACCGTGCGACCCAATTCGCTGTCCGCGGAAATCAGCGCGGCCAGCGCGTCACCGAGTTGATGTTCGACCAGCCCGCCCATCTCCAGCATACTGCTCTTAATTTCCTCCAGTTCCTGATTAAACTGTTGAGAAATATGGTGGCCGTGAACACCTGCATCTGTTTTCATATCAAAAGATTCCTTGCGGGCTTGTTGCGGAGCTTACTCTCCGGCACCCGTACAATACCGATACTATATGACAGTAAGATGACAATCCAGCCTGGTACCGGGCCGGCAGCAACAGGCTGCCAGCGACTTCAAAAAACTGTCACATTGAAAGCCATGTAATCAGCACCGAGCTGGGATAGAATACCGGATCGTGTTCGTCAAGGTAAGAGCAATGAGCAGCAGTAAGCCATCCGTAGTCACACTTGCAGACGCCAGTCCCCTCCCCGAATCGTCAGGTTGCCCGGCTGTTGCGGCGGACATTGACCTGGGTGACAGCAAGTATTACCTGAACCGGGAATTGAGTTATATGCAGTTCAACCTGCGCGTGTTGGAGCAGGCTAAAAACCAGCAGCACCCGTTGCTGGAACGATTGATGTTTTTGCTTATCTTCAGCTCCAACCTTGACGAATTTTACGAAATACGGGTGTCCGGCCTGAAGAAGCAGCTGGGCTTCGGCCGGCAGCGCCCAGGGGCTGATGGCCAGTACCCTCAGGAAGTTTTGAGCGAGCTGCACCAGCAAGTGAGGCTGGCCCTGCAGGAACAGTACCGCATACTCAATGAAGAGTTGCTGCCAGCGATGGCAGAACAGGATATCCGCTTTCTGTACCGCCACGAATGGGACGACAGCCTGGTAGCCTGGACACAGGATTATTTTCGCAACGAAGTGCTTCCTGTTATCAGCCCGCTAGGTCTGGATCCGGCGCACCCCTTTCCTCGCCTGGTTAACAAAAGTCTGAATTTTATTCTGTCACTGGAAGGCAAGGACGCATTCGGTCGTGACAGCGGACTGGCCATCGTTCCTGCACCCAGAGCCTTGCCACGGCTGATTAAAATCCCTACACATATCATTCCGGAAGGCGACAATTTCATTTTCCTGTCGTCGGTCATTCACGCTCATGTTGAGGAGTTTTTCCCCGGCATGCGGGTCAAGGAGTGCCACCAGTTTCGGGTGACCCGCAATTCCGATCTGGAAATGAGCAATGTCGAGGTTGAGGATGTTGCCAGTGCCCTGCAGGGGGAACTGCACCTGCGCCGCTTCGGCGCGGCTGCCAAACTGGAGGTGGGCGCCGGGTGCCCTCCTGAATTGACCGATTTTTTACTCGAGCGTTTCAATTTGACGGAAGAAGAGTTGTTCCGCCTGGACGGTCCGGTCAATCTGCAGCGCCTGATGGCACTAACCGCCATGGTCAACCGGCCGGAATTGCGCTTTCCGCCATTCTCACCGGGAACGCCCCCTGCACTGGAAGAGGGTAATTGCATCTTTACCGCAGTGACCCGAGAGGACCAGTTGCTGCTGCACCCCTTTCAGTCCTTCATCCCGATCATTGACTGGGCGCGCCAGGCGGCAAAAGACCCCGGCGTGATTTCCATCAAACAGACTTTGTACCGTACCAATGAATCCTCAGAGTTGGTCGAGGCACTGGCAGAAGCCGCCCGTAATGGCAAGGAAGTGACGGTTGTCATTGAATTGCGGGCACGTTTTGACGAAGAGGAGAATATCCAGTTCGCCAGCATTCTTCAGGAAGCCGGCGCAGTGGTCGTGTACGGCGTCATGGGATACAAGACACACGCCAAAATGTTGCTGATTGTACGCCGGGAAAATGGCCGTCTGAAACGCTATGCCCATATGGGAACCGGTAACTATCACCGCAAAAACTCTCTGCTTTACACCGACTACAGCCTGATGACCTGCGACGAGGTGGTGTGCTCGGACATCCACAAGGTGTTTCAGCAGATTACCGGCATGGGCAAGAAAATATCGCCGGAAGTAATACTGCACGCGCCGTTCCGGCTGATGAAAGGTCTGGTCCAACTGATCCAGCAGGAAAAGCAGGCAGCACTGGAAGGCAAACCGGCCCGGATAATTGCCAAAATAAACTCCCTCACTGATCCCACGATAATCCGCGAGTTATATTGCGCATCCCAGTCCGGGGTCAAAATTGACCTGATCGTGCGGGGTATTTGCTGCCTTAAGCCAGGCGTGCCCGGTGTGTCGGACAATATCCGCGTAGTTTCGGTGATCGGTCGGTTCCTGGAACACTCTCGTGTTTATTATTTCGCCAATAGCACCACATCCATGTACCTGTCTCTTATACACATCTGACGCTGCCGACGATCTACTCTGTGTAG